>JGI24019J35510_1000079_pt1 | contig 96147 bp, 81 predicted proteins | sample Deesub1362B_J571_FD_35510 | JGI IMG/M metagenome (IMG submission 35510) | reverse complement strand
GGAAGTAGAGCCGATATCTATTCCTGATGAAAATGAGCCGCAAGTTGTAGTTGTAGGTGGCTGTATAATTCCTATGACAATTCAATACATAAGAAAAGAATTAACCATATCAGACTTGAAGACAGAAGTTCAGACTCTTAGAGATTTCTTCGCGACGGGTTATTTTGGAGAAGAATATAAGATAGAAATTGAAGACTGGGGCTGGACAGAAGCCGAGGGAAAAGAGTTATACGGCAGCATTCAAACTCTTTCTATTAGGCAGTCTGCTGGTGTTCCTTATATGCTTAGGATAACTATAAGATTTCATATAGGGACGGTGATTTAAAAGTGTATAAAATAAAGATTGGGACGACAGAACATAAGATTGTTAAGCTTACTATGTCCCAATTATTAAATGAGGTTGATTCGTTTACGGCATTTGTGCGAAATAATGATAGTACAAGAGCAGATTTGACAATAGGTCAGACTATAGAAATTTATAAAAATAATTGGCTAGTCTTGACTGGCATAATTGTTGATAGAAATATTAGAAGAGGTTTAATTAAACTAACTGGAAGAGAAGTGATTTGGAACTTATATGACAAGGTTCTTGAAATAGACCAAGGTCAGACCGATAAAAAATATATAACATGGAGCGGGAGTGCAAAAACATTATTGGAAAAGTATATTGTCACATCTCCATTTACTTTAGAGTATAATATTGATGATGCGACAATTGGCGTAACTTTTGTTCATAAAAAGCATCTCGATGCTATTAAAGAAGTGGCAAATAAATTAGCGGCTGATTGGAAGAGTGAAGGATATAAAGTCATATTTGATAATTTGGGGTTCAAGAAACCTGCGTACTATACTCTTGATGGAACTGATGATTATATTTCTGCGCCAAATGTAATTGATACGAGACCGTTTACAATAGATATGATGATAAAATTAGAGGCTATTCCAACATCTGGAACATTTATTTTTGATACTCGCGATGAAGTTTTCTGTTTAGGTGGGAAAGGGTTTTTAATTCAGCTAAGTACTTCTGGAACTGCTCGTGTTGGAATTGGTTCTACGTTATATTCAGTTGTTGATGAAACATTTAATAGTAACACATTAGATACGCCAGTTCAATTAGCTAATACATGTCTTGTTTCTGGGACAGTTGTTGTTACGACTACAGACGGATTAACTACATTTACAGAAGGTACGGATTATACAATAGATTATGTAAATGGAACAATTACTTGTTTGTCGACTGGTAGTATGACTGCAAATACAGATTATTTAATAGATTATGATTATTATAAATTTGTTTGGTCTTCATATTCAATTGATTTATCAGATTTGCAATTACATAAATTACAAATAACAGTAACATCAACTACAATGAATATATATATGGATGGAACATTAATTGAGACAGTAGACATTAGTGCAGTTACAGAGGCATCTTTAAAAGTTGCCACATCAATGATGATTGGTTGTAGATATAATGGAACTGGATATACGAATATGAGATTTGATTATATTAGAGTTTATAATTCTGAATTATCAACGAGTGATTTACAGCGTAATAGAGACGAAAGATATAACCCAATAACAGATAATTTGGTTCTTTGGTATGATGCTGGTTGGACAAAGAATACAACAATTAGAGACTTGAGTGGAAATGGAAACGATGGAACAGTTAATGGAGCAACGCAGGGATTAGACGAGTTTCCCAAATATACAATAATCTTCTATGACCAAGACAGAGAGAAAATAATCAATAAGATTTATGTGCGAAGATATCAGGGAGACCCAATTAGAAGAAGTGAGACAGAGACTTTCAATTCTGGTACTCTTGATACATGGGTAGACTTGCCTCAGATGCAAGCGATTTACACGAACTATAAGTCTGATGTGCAAAGAGAGACCGAAGTAGTGACTACAACCGATGGTGCTACGACATTTGTGCGTGGTGTTGATTATGAAATGGATTATGATAATGGAAAAATAAAATGTCTGTCTACTGGTTCTATGGTGGCAAATACTGACTATAAAATAACATGGTACACAGAAGACTATGTTTATGATAATACGGCTACATCTATTCGTGAGGAGTCTTATTTTGCGGGAAGAAATGAAGATGAAATATCTACTATTTGGCAATATGCTATGAATCTTATTGAAAGCTTTAAGACAGCCTTTGAACAGCTTAAGGTTCTCATTCCTCATAATATTGTTGAGAAATATGCTTTACGTGCAGGAGATATAATAAAACTACAAGATTCCACATTTGGATTAACGGCTACAGAATATAAGATAAAAGGATATAAAATAGAGAGTAATAAGTCGGCATATCTTTTTGATTTAACAAGCTATTCTGATGATGTTGCTAAATATTTAAGTGACTTAGAGAGAGAGTTAAGAGATGTAAGAGCGACATTGGCGACAATAGAAAAGCTTAACGAAATAAAGAGTGGATTAGTGCCGAGAGACGACAATACATATACTCTTGGCACGGCTGAAAAGAACTGGGCAGAGGGATATATTAGTCAAAAACTACAGTTAAGATATGGAGGCATCTATGGAGTACAATATATCGAGATGGTAGGTTCGTCACATCCTCTTGGAAAATATAGATACCCGATTACAATTAAAAATTATGATACAACTGAATATACAAATGTACAAGTTAAAATAGTTTTAGACAGTTCTAATTTTGATTTTTCTTTATCTACAAGTGATGGAAGAGATATTAGGTTAACAGATGAAAATGATAATGAATTACCTTTCTATATTGAGAAGTGGGATACAGCTACACCAGCAGCGACGATATGGGTAAAAATTCCTACTCTTCCAGCATCTCCAGATGGTGTAACTGCTGGCGTTGTAAATATTAGATTATATTGTGGTTATGATTCGTTTACGAGTAAAAGTAACAAGTCGGCAGTCTTCAATTATTATGATAATCTTTTGGCGAATAGTGGGTTTGAGACAGGAGACCTAACGAGTTGGGATACTACAGGTCTGTCATCTCCTTATGTGAGTCGGGTAGAATCATTAGGATATAATCCTTATGCAGGAAACTATGCTCTTTGGATACTTGTACAGGGAGATGCTCTTCTTGGTGATGAAGGTTATATATCTCAGACAGTAAGTTTGTCGGGAGAAGTTTTCTATGAGGCTACTTGTAGAATTTACAGAAGTTGGAGAAAAGTAGTTAACGGAAGAGATAGCAAATTCGAAATATATGCGCAAGTAGATACAACAGATGTATTTCGTGAAACAATTACAGGAGATGCGACGTGGCTAGAAAAGATACTAAATATTGATACATCGGCTGCGCCATCTTCACTTACCATAAAATTGGGAGTAAAAGCATTATCTGATAGTCCAGAAGCCGATGATGCAAGCATTGTTACCGACCCCGGTTTTGAGACATGGACAAGCGTAACAAACCTGACATATTGGAGCGAGGTTGATATTCAACAAAATACGTCTTATTTGCATAGTGCGTCGTCTACATATTCAGTTCAAGAGTTGCTTGGTGGCTCAAGTGAAGTATCACAGACAGTTCCTAATGTGCTTACCAAGCTAATATATGAAAGAGGCGTCTGGAGTTATGCGCCCTCTGGTGCGCCACAGTATTATATTACTGTCATAACCGAATATAGCGATGGGACAAGTGATTCAGATACAAATCTTTGGTCGTCAGGAGTATGGTCGGACAATACATTTGTTATTTCGGCGAACAAAGAGATATCGAGGATTAAAATATCTAATCCGAACACGGACATATCTATATATATAGATGATGTGCATTTCTATGCTCAGTCGCCGTGTGCAATGTTTGATGAGGTAAAATTAAGTGCTTATACAAGAGTAGCCACTACAACAGACCCAACAGTTAGCGTAGGTACTATGGAAGACTTAACAACAGGAGTGCCAACGATACAATTCAAAGCAAGTCCAATGAAAATCTTAAATTCAACTGGTAGCTTAGTGATGGATTTAGAAGATGACCTAAGTGCCAAGTTTTACGGAAACGTAGATATTGTTGGAGGTCTAACTCTTGGTAATACTTTACAGATTGGTGGAAACATTACTGTTGGTGGAGGTCTTACTGCGAACTGGAAGTCAAAAGTGTATTTGAGTAGTGGAGGTGCAGCTGACCATTTTGTTCTTGAAGTTGGTGACTCTCTTGGCGTCTGGCTACAGTTTAAGAACATTGACAGATATTGGATAATTGGCATAAACTCTGCTGAGGAATTTCACGTTGAAGATAAGACCGCTGGAACAGCACCGTTTAAAATAAAGCCTGCTGCCCCTTCAGACTCTCTAGTGATTGATAGTACTGGAAACCTTACAGTTGGTGGAACTCTTTATACTAGTGGTGTACTCGAAATTAGAAGGTCAGATCCAAACGACTTTGTGAAAATGGTTGATACAGATACAAACGATTATTTTGCATGGAGAATTACATCAACAGGTGATTTATGTCTAGACATATACGATTCTTCTGCTGGTGTACATAGATATCCAATATATTTCTATCCAAGTTCTGGAAATGTTAAAATCTCTTATAATTTAACTGTTGGTGGAAATCTTACACTTGGAACCGCTACGACTAATTATATTAGATTAGGTTCGAATTTAAGAATATACTCAAAGAATACGGAGTGGATGCATGTTCGTAATGCGGGCGATACGGATTATATCGGTGTGGCAGCTAAGAAGTTATATGTTTCGGGTTGCTATATTATAGGAAGTACATCGTACTTTGCTCCTCAAAATGATGCCACATATGATTTAGGAACATCAACAAATAGGTGGAGAAACATAAATCTTTCTGGCTATGGTCTCTTTGGCGGCGTTATAAGAGTGAGAGGTAACAGATTATCTTGGAGTGATTCAAGTGCAGGAAACTTTCAGTATGCACTTATACAAGGTAAAACAGCAGATGGATATCATTATATTATTGTTCCTTGTGACAACGCTGGCACAAAAACTGCTAATGTAGGATATCTTGGAGATTCATCGTACTATTGGTATAGAGTAACAGCAAGAACGGTGTATTACAAGGCGCTATCATCGTTCGCTTGTGCATTAGATTTGGCAGATTTGCCAGTAGATAGTAAGTTTAAGACAGTACAAGAAGCAAAAGATTTCTTAAGGCGCGAATATACTAAACAACGTTATCACATGCCGTATAGGAAGAAATGTCCAAAATGCGGAAAGGAATATCATGCGACACATTGTGATAAATGTGATTGTGGCGAAGAACCCGAATTAGGATTACGATGTATCTGTGGTAAATGGGTTAGACACGAAGAAGAAATATGTCCAGAGCATAGAGACCAATGGGAAGATAAATATTGTTTTAGGACATCTGATGTTATTGAAGCAGTAGGCATAGTGTTAATTGATATTTTAGATAGATTAGAAAGACTAGAAAGAAAACTATAAAATGCGAAATCTTTATAAGTGAATACTCGACTAAATAAGATGAGATATAAATTTTATAATACTGCACGTTTACTATATCAATTATAAGATGGCATTTAAGATGCATGGTTAAAGTCTTAATAAAAAGTAGAGGTGTAAAATAGAATGTCATATACTGAAAGAGAAGCACTAAACAAAATGGTTAGACATGAAGAAGGTACACAGACGGGAAATACAGCTGACACGTATAGCAACATCTTGGATTGGGATACTCGTGTACTATCAAGTAAGACTTTAATATTGGCAAATACAGGCGCAAACTCATTAGATTATCAGGTTATTACACGTGCAGCATATAATGGAACAGATTTTGTAGAGACAAGTGGAAGTTTGGCTGCTGGAGACACTATTAAGATTGTTCTTAACTCGTATTATGCGCGTGTAATCGTGAAAGTAAAATCAACAACAGCAGGTAGTGCGACATCTTATCAGTTAGACTACTGTGCAAGAGGAGTGATGTAAAGTGGCGGTTTATAGAGACATAGCAATGCCACAAAGAATGTATAACAGAGGGGTAACTAGGAAAAACATAGGGTTAAGCTTCGGTGGAGTAAATGATTATATTGAAGTTCCAGATAGTGATGCTCTTAGACCTTCTTATATTACTGTCGAAGCTTTAGTTTATCCAACGTCCAATCCTGATATTGCACGTGTAGTTTGTAAGCTTGATGGTGAACGTACAGAATACGCTTTAGATGTGAGAAATGGAGTGGTTATTTTTTACATTGCAGATGGAACCAATTGGTACAATGCTAATAGTGGAAGTTATACTTTAGAGTTAAATAAATGGCACCATCTTGTTGGTATATATGACGGTTCTAGTATCAAGGTATATGTAAATGGTGATTTAAAAGGCACCAATACAGTAAGTTTGACGATAGCACATAGTACATATCCTCTTACAATAGGTGCAGATGCATATGCTGGTTCTGCTCAGAGAAGATGGGATGGTTATATTGCCTATGCTCGTATTTATAACAGGGCTCTTAGTGATACAGAGATAGCTTGGAACATGAACAATATCAATAATCCAGTTACCGATGGCTTAGTGATGTGGCTACCGATGAACGAAGGAGTTGGAAGCACAGTTTACGACCATAAATGGACAAGCGACCCGTATGGGTATAAGGCAGTTTATCTTGATGGAGTGCAGAATTATATTGATGTAGTGGATTCGTCAAGTTTCCAGTTTAGTGAGAATATGTCGTTAGAGTTTATAGTTAAAGTTACAGGTGCAGTTCAGACAGGCATTCATCAAACTATTATGAGTAAACATAACTGGGCTGATAGAGATAATGATGGTACATCTAACATTTGGGGATTTTGGGTCGAATGTAATCGGGATAGTGTAGAGGGACAATTGGCTTTTGCTTTTGGAGATGGATATAGGCATAAAAGTGTAGTTGCTAACAATGTGTGGACATATGATGAGACATGTCATTTTGTGATAACAGTAACTTATAAGTCTGATGTTGATTTGTCCGATGTTATACTTTATAAGAATGGGCAAGTTGCATCTCAATGGAATGATGTTGATAGCCGTTATGAAAATATTAGTGGTCAGACATTTAGAATTGGCTCGATTAACTATACTTTGAATCAATTGCTCAGAGGAAATATTATATTGGTGCGTATGTATAACCGTACTCTTAGTGAATTCGAAATTCAACATAACTACAATAATCCTTATAGTCCCGCTACTGATGGTTTAGTACTTTATTTACCATTGAATGAAGGTATTGGAAACGTTGTTAAAGACTATAGCGGATATGGAAACGATGGAACAATAAAAGGAACAAACGATGGCACTATATATGGTGCATCTTGGATAGATGATTTAAGAACAGAGGTGTTATGAAATGAGTTACAAAACATATTCAGATAGCGTGCCAGAAAAAATCGTGAAACAAACAATAATACCAGATAGTGCAAGTGCAGATGCGTTAGTGATAAGAGATTACCAAGACACAGAAAATAGAATAAAACTAACAGAAAGTGGAGAAGTTATAATAAGAGATTTTATGTTAAAGGAATTAGATACTAGTTATCTTGCGTTATATGACTCGGGCGGAATTAATTTAAGAAGCTTACAATTGGCTACGCTTTGGTGCAAATCTCCTATAGCTATGGGAGATAATACATTTATAGGGCCCGAAAACGCAGGGGCTACAACATCTTTTTCAATAAAATCAGGTGACGGCTCTACATATAGAACTGTTCTTAAAGCTATTGGTGGACAGTTAGGACTATATTCATGGGATGGCTCAGCAGAGCAATTAATAGCTAAGGGAAATGCGGGCTACCTAGAACTAGCGAGAGCAAAGCTTACAGGAGAACTAAATGCTAATAGTAACAATATTATCGGAGTAAATTATATTTACCCAGCGAGAGTGGTAGCGAGGGCAGGTTTAGATTTAATTATAAGGCAACAACCAAGTCAGGCATATTCGATAAGGTTTCAAACAGCGAATACTGCATTAACTGATGCTTTAGATCGGTTAGTTATTGAAGGTGGAGCGGATGTTGCAGATATTAAGATTCAGAATGCAAATTTGAATATTGGAGCAAATAAGATAAAGACCACTAATTTATTGATAAAAGAACTGGCAGCTTCTGCTGTGTTTGATAATGAAGAAAGTATAGGTATAAGAGATAGTACTGACACTACTTATCGTAGTTTATTTATTAAATGGATTGGGATTTTGACTGGCTATGGAATACGTACACAGGCAGATGCAACGAATTACTATACGTTACAGTCTTATGATGGTACGACATATCAAGATAGTGCAAAATTAATGGGCGGATTATTTGGACTCAGAGTGTTTAGTGCCGATTATGGTGGAGCATTTGCGACATTTACGCCGCCAAGTGGTTGGGAAGGAGCAATGCTTATAGCAGAAGATACAAATGCAACAACGCCGGGACAGCGATTATATGTTTATGTAGGTGGAGCATGGAGATATATTGATTTGACCTAAAGGTGATAATCTTGAAATGGCATAAAGGACTTATAGGATTCGCAGTAATGTTAGTGATTTACGGTTTATGGGGATTCTGGGACTTAGAAGTACATCCAAATTGGAATCCATATCCGTTGCCATTTGAAATTCTCTGGCTTAAACGATGGATAGCAGCTGATTTATTTACTTTCTTAATAACTCTTGGTGTAGGAATCTTGTTAATCTTAATATGTAGGGAAAAAGAATAGGAGGGTAGAATAGTTTGGTAAAAGTAGATTTAAGACTTGAAAATATATCTATACAAGATTTGGCAATAATTCAAAACGAGGCAATGAAAGAGCAAATGACAATTGAGCAGTTTATTCTTAAGGCAATATCTGAATATATAAGAATGAAATATGAGTCGCCAAAAGAAGAACAAGAAGAAAAGATGGAAAATAAATAGTATGGAAAACTTTAAATTATAAAAAGATACTTAAAAGATTGAGGTGAATATTATGGATTTAACATTTTGGCTGACATTACTCTCTGGTGCAGCGGCTACCGTTGCTGGAATCTTAAAGAAAGTGAGAAGTTGGATAAAGGAAAAAGCACAAACTATGGCTGACATTGCGATTAAACTTTATGAGAACGTAGACAAAACAACTGATGAAATGCTTGCAGAAGCAGAATTATTCGAAAAAGTTGCTCACTTCATCAAAGAGCCAGACGATGCAGAAAGTCTTTATACTGAAATTATGGCTAGAGTAGAAGCAAAGAAGAAATTAATCAAAGAAATCAAAGAAGATGCACAAGAAATATATAAAGATATAAAGAAACTATTTCTCTAAATGAGCAAAGGGAGATGATTAGATGGAAGAAAAACACTCCTTTATTCTTTTATTGTCTGACACACATATAGGTAGGGTAACAAAAAGCTATGATATTTTTGTATTTCAAAAGAGGATGGACACTTTAAGAAAAGAATTGATAAAGGCGAAGAAGCAGATAAATAGGAGTTTTCCACTACCAGATTGTCACATCTTCTTTCTTGGTGATATTATAGACAATGAGGCTAATTGGAAAGAGCATCCATTTGAAGTATCGTTGTCTGTGGAAGAACAAATAGAGATTGCAAAGAATGAATTTGCATATTTTATAACTGGATTACGACCATATTTCAAGACTGTTCATGTGCATGCAGTTATGGGAAATCATGGCAGAGTTCAAGGAAGAGCAAGAGCACCAACCACTAATTGGGATTATGTTCTTTATAAATGGCTAAGAGATATCTTGGAAGCAGAAGACGTTAGATTTGAGATACAAGACGAATGGTACGGGATGGCTAATATCGGGAAGTTTCAAGTATTGTACACTCATGGCGATTGCGTATATTCTTATCATGGGATTCCTGTTTACGGCTTAGTAAGAAGAGCATTAATGTGGAAAGCAGGCGAAATTGGAGAAAACTTTAGCAATGTATTTATTGGACATTGGCATGTACCGTCTTACATAGTAATGAATAAATTAGGTTTGTATATAAACGGGACATTTTTGACAGATGACCCTTACTCTTTAAAGAAAGGATATGCGCCTGACCCAGCGCAATGGGTTATCGTGACTAATCGGGAAGGGAAAGTAGCATGGCATAAGCTAATATATATTTAAAAGGAGTTATGAGCGTGGCAACAGAAACTACGATAGAAACAGTAGAGAATCAAGAAGGATACATAACTATTTTAGATGAACTCTATCATTTATTTGGATTAAAAAAAGGAAAATATATTCTTAGAGTTGCATGGATTCCTCCTGCATTAGAGGGGGCTTTTAATGATTATGGTCAAATTAGGATTGAGATAATTTTCAAGAACGATAAAGGTAACTATGAGCGGATTTGGTTTGACTTAGAGATGGAAAGAGCATGCATCTTAAATAGGCAACTTGATAGAGCAATTCGACATAGTATTGATACAATAGATAGTATTTATCGTGGATTTATTAAAAAATGTAAGGAAGAGGAGAGACAAACAAGACAAATGGAAGAAAAGAAGGTGAGAGATAGTGGCATTTACATCTAAGGTCAAAGGACTATTCTCACGGCTAAGAAATGTTAATAAGAGCGCAGCAGAGACAAGAGTAGTTTTCTTATACCGTCCCATAGAAATGGGGACAATGATTAGCTATGACGACGTTAAGATTCCAATTCAACAGTTTACATTTCTTGACATGCGAACCATGTACTTACAGAGCGATGTACTTAGAACAATTATACGAGTGTTGGTTCAAGAAACATTCAGAAATAAACTGGAGATAGTGCCTAAATTCAACTATAAATGTGCTGAGTGTGAGGCGACCTATGACTATAAGCCTCCTCTCTGTGAGAAATGTGGACATGATATCTTCATTACACCAATGAAAGATGAGAGAGAACTTTTAGAGAAGTTCGTAGAAGAAGCAAATACAAATAAAGAACATCTATTAGATGTCTTAAAGGCAATGGACGTTGATATTAATCTTTATGATAATGCATTTATTGTTGTACTGAAAGAGTATGAATTTAATGAAGAAGGAAGAATAGAAACAGCGAGAGTTAGAGAAATATTCAGGGCAGACCCTAGTAAAATCTTCATGGTTATTAATAGAAATGGACGATTCGGCATGACTGATGACAATAGATTTGTATACTTCTGTTTAGAGCACAGAACTGTTGGACATAAGCTGACGGACACAGATATAAAAATGGGAAATACAAAGTGCCCAATTTGTGGGAAAGAGATGTATCCAGCATGGTTTAAAGCAGTTCCATTTGCAGGTTCAGGATTTCAGCAAAGCCAACAAGTCTATTATGCGCCGGGCGAGGTACTTCATATTAAGAAATTTGGACATGGAATTGGCTATGGTCTAAGTCCTCTTCTTACACTCTGGATTAAATTGATGATATTGTTCAGAATGGATTATTATATGCTAATGGCTTATCATTTTGGTAGACCACCAAAAGGGCTCTTGATTGTAAGAGGAGAAAAAGAAAGCGTAGAGAAAGCTTGGGATTATATGATTGAACAGACGAGATTAAATCCTCACATGATACATCCTCTTGTAGTTGAAGGAGAGGAAGCAGGAAGCGTGAGAAAAGTAGCTGAATACATCGATTTATCTTTGAAAGCTGAAGATACAGCATTCATAGAATATAGAAATGAACTGCGAAGGGCAATAGGAGCCGTCTATGGGGTGCTACCATTATTCCAGTCTGATGTTGGAGGCGCAGGAGGATTAGCAAACGAGGGATTACAAGTTATTGTTACCAACAGAACCGTAAGAGCCGAACAGGAAATTTTCAACGAAAAAGTTCTAAAATGGTTATGTAAACAAATTGGTGTTAATGATTGGATAATCAGAGTAAAGAAGAATGAAGCAAGAGATTTAATGGCTGAGATACAGAGATTCGAAGCAAGAGCAAGAGTGGCAACTATAATGCAACAACTGGGATTTGAGGTTCATCTTATTGAAGGAGAAGACGGCTTAGACTTCAGATATGAAGAGAAGTCTCCAGAAGAAAAACTGAGAAAAGCATTAGAGGCAGTTCTTGGAAGAAGAGTAAGCAATGAAGAAATGATGCAAATATTACAGCAAATAACTGGCGAAGGAAAGATTCCAGAAGGACAAGGAGGAGCACGACCAATAGGTGTAGTTGGAGGCGGAGGACAAGTAATTCCAGTAGAAGGAGAGACTGAGGCAGAACGACCGAGACTAGAAGAACAAAGAGTTGAGGGAGAGCCAACTGGAGTAAAAAGACGTTGGAGAGAAATTGTACGTGAGGGGTGAATAAATGAATCCTTCTCTTTTTCTTCTCGAAATATTAAAACAAATCTATAAAAGGAGAATATATGTATCTGACCCTAGTGAAGCGCCAAGAGGAGTAATCTTATATAGAGGAGAAAGAGGAGGAATATTTTATTATCCAAGTGACCTATTACGCCCGCGAAATGAAGTGGAAGAAGAAGCTGGTATAAGACCTAAGGAACAAGAACAAGAAGAAATAATGGAACCGCCTATCTGGGAAGATTTATTAAATAAGTTTCGTGAGATGAAAGAGAGAGGGGTAGCGGCAACTTTAGAAGAGCAGTTTTATTTTGGGTTTTTTGAAAATACAATAAATACACCAGAGGGAGCAATAAAAGTTCCTTTCTTTACTCTTGATTGGAGAGTGCGAAAAGAGATAGAAAGAGAACGGAAGAAATATCTTGAAGAAAAAGGAGAGTTACTTACAGAACCCGTGCCTTGGAGTAAGATTATGGAAGTTGCAGAAAAAGCTATAAGTGAAGAGTTAGGAATAAGTGGATTAGGACGGGCTTGGACTATCTGGAGAATGTGGATGAGTAATGGATATAAATATTATTCGCCGCAAATAGAAAAAGCTATTGTTAAATTTAGAAATAGAAAAATTCCATATCGTGTTTTACAGTATAGAATAGATAATCTTCCAGAAGAGCAACAAAAACTAATTAGAGAAGGTTGGAAAATTATCGAACAAACATCTCTCGATGAGTTATTAAAATATAAATATCTAGTAGAAAGTTTTCTGAGAAAATATTTTGGTGAAAAGTTTTATCTTTATCGTGGGATAAGCGCTGTTGAGAAAACCATGTCTGATTTATCTCAGTTTGCGAGAGGAGATAGAAATCCTAAAAAAGCGAGACTTTATGGAGTATTTTCTAGCTTTACAACTAATAGGCGGATAGCTGAAGAGTTTTCAAGAGGAGGAGTTGTTCGAGTATTAGTCACGCCAGAAATGTGTTGGGGAGCATATTTTTCGGCTAGTGCAGGGTTCTTGCGAGAACAAGAAATAATAGTTGAACTGCCAGACGGAGGACTTGAAGGAGAATTTACCGAGTGGAAAGGAGAACAGTCTAGATACGAACTTGCTTATAAGTTATTTGAAAAAATGAAGGCACATCCAATTTATGCTGTAACGGAAGTTTTTAGTTTTGTAAATACTGTAATGTCAGCGCTAAGGTGGGATTTATATGCTCTTGATGAACTTATCGATGACGACGCTAAAGAAGGAGTACGTGAGATAATAGATTTCCAAAGTTTAGCAAATGAAGTGAGAAAATATATAAGAGAAGGATTACAAATTAGTAAAACTGCCTTTGAAGGTGGGTATCCCAAGCCAACAGTAATAGAAGAGGCAGAAAGCTGGTTACAAACAAATTTAATATCAAAAGAAGATTTATCTTTGGTGCATCATACTATTAAAAAATTAAAAGATTGGATATTAGATATAGAAAGTGAGTATGAAGCTTTAGATGAAGAATATGGAGAAATCATGAAATCGCTAAGACAGCTGGGAGTGAAACAAAGCGCTAAGGATATATTTTTTGAGACTCTTAAAGATATTCATGAACATATGCGATATTATAAAAACAAAATAAATGAATATGTTACTAAACTTGAAGAGTTAATCGAAGGTGTTAAAGGTGGAGAAGAAGGATAGTTTAGAAAAAATTTTAGAATCCTTAAAGAAAATAAGGGTTGAAACTGAGAATTATGATGAAATAATTAAATATATAAAGAAAAATAATCTTGCTGGTGTCTTTCTAGAAGAATGGTTATTTGGAGGAGATGATTGGTTAAGAAAAAGAAGAAAGTTAGAAGCAGAAGGAATATTAGAAACCGAGGAAGAAGAAGAAACAGCTGAAGAGACAAAAGAAACTAAAAAGTCTTTGTATGATATTCTTAAACAAATAGAACAAGAAGGAGTTAAAGTATATATTAGAGACCCCTCTGAAGCGCCACAAGGAGTAAAAGTTTATCGAGGTAAAAGAGGGGGATATTATTACTATGCACGAAGAAGAGAAGCTAAAGTTGAAGAGAAACCAGAAGAAAGAAGACCAAGAGAAGAAATAGAAAGACCTGTTGTATCACATATAAGAGAAAGTATTGATAGTCCTACATCTACATTTGCAGTTGGTAAAAATGCACGGGAGCAAATTCTCAGTATCGATAATGACGATAGGCGAATAAATTGGGTTAAAAATCTTAAGATGTATTTAGATACATTACGTTATAAATATGTTCCTTATGTTGTGGAGAACAGAGAAACTGGCGGATTTACAATTATGTTTGCTGGGCTGACACGTGACATACAGTTAGTATTTGATGCTACTGAGCCTCCTGATGAGGTCGATTATCCTAATGTAAGGAAACATTTAGAAGTAGATATGAAAGATGTTTATGATACTCTTCTTGGTGTTGAGATGTTTTATGATTTATTGTCGAGGCAGTTTCCCAATAGAAGATTCAATATATCGGTTCAATTTTTGAAACGAGCCAAAGTTAGTTTCCTGATAAAGAAATATAATGTAACAGAAGAGAAAGCATCAAGAATTGCAGCAATATTCGAATCGGCAGGAAATATGTTAATCTTCTTTAGAGAAGTAGAGTATTGTAGATTGTCGGATGATATATCATTTTTCGATAAAGAGGCAAAGATAATACATTCAGTTACGGCACACGAATTAGGACATCTTATTCATCATTTATTATGGGGAGACTTAACAGCGGAAAGGTTAAATAATGCAATTGATAAATATCTTGGTATAATAAAGGAGAAAATGTATCCAGCTGAAGAGAGAGTAATAGAATGGAGAAATGTAATAGAGAAGGAAGGAAAATTTCTGACAGATTATGAGTCAGAAGTTCTTTTAGGAAAACTATATTATTGTTTTTTACAAGAGACGTTCGCTGAGTCTGTTATGACTTATTTATTATATCCAGATTATCTTAAAGAGAAACATCCTCGTCGTTACGAATATCTTAAAAAATACTTACCATTACTTGAAGGAGTATTTAGGAGGTGGCTCAAATAGCAGAGAAAGAAAAGAAAAAACAAATTACCCAAGTTGCAGGGAAGTATGATGAAAATTTTAGACCTGCTAAGAAAGACAAAGATGCCAAATACGAATGTATATATCTTGAGGATGCAGATGGTAAACAAGCATGGGGGTTTGTGATTAGACCAGAAAAGGAAGAGAAAAGTTTATAAGGATGATATCAACTATAATAAATAGACCGTCGTGGTGATACTTTTGTCACAGCCGAAAATCAGATTACTTAAGATTAGGAATGAGAAAAAGCGTATTTTTGAAGGTTGGGCTAGTGTAGAAGTTGTCGATAAACAGGGAGAGATAGTTCCCGCTAAAGAATTAGAAAAAGCTATGATTGATTTTATGGACAGAGGCGGGACTATCGTCTTCGAACATTCTAACAAGCCCGTGGGCAAAGTTCTCCAATGGCAAGTAGATATACATCCAATTGCTAAAAAGCCCGGTATCAAATTTATAGGAAAAATCTTCGACGACTATGAGTTTGACGATTGGGTTTGGGAACAAATGAAGAGTGGCACAGTCAAGGGATTTTCTATTGGCGCTCAAGCTGAGACTAAATCTGAGATTATCAAAGACGAAAAGACAGGGACAACTAAGCCTGTAAATCTTCTTCATGGAATTAGACTATTTGAGTTAAGCGCATGCTATGAAGGAGTTAATCCATTTGCCACAGTTACGGCTCTGAACTTCTTTGCCAAATCTTTAATGGAGAAAAAAGACTGTGGTGTATGCCAACTTATCAAGAAATATGAAAAGCGATTCACAGAACTATATAAGAGTGTCGCACAGAGTGAAGAAGTAGCTAAAGTTACGGCTCTTCTTGATAGTTTATTAGAAGAGGAAAATGTTGATAAAGTAAAGATGAAACAAATATTCAAAAGTCTTGTAACGGCTCTCTTGTTATTGTTAGAAGAGGCACAGAAAAAGAAAGTCTATGTAAGAGACGTATCTGAAGTTCCTCCCGGCGCTACTGCATATCGTGGCGAAAGAGGAGGAATCTATTATAGAACAGAGGAAATGAGAGAACGAGTAGGAGAAATAAGAGAGCCACCAAGAGCAGCCCCAGCAGGAAGAAGAGCACAAGAAGAGGCAGTCAATAGGTTAATTAGACAACATCCATTCACAAGTCTTATTAGATGCCGAGACGGCAACCCAGCAGTTGCTGCAGTTGTAGACCTTGTTAGCGGTTATGTGTTTCCAGTCTGTCAAAAACATCTTGATAAGTTATTAAAGAGGATACCCAAAGAGAAATTGCGCAACATTATTATTGTTCCTATTGAAGAGGTTAGACGAATATTTGGAAAGCAGAAAAGTTTAAATATAGAACTACCAGAAGAAATAATGAAAGCAATGCCTGATGATGTTTGGATTTTTAAAGCCGATATCTTGAAAGATACGCTTGTAGAAGTTCAAAAGCCGGGAGACGTAAGACCGCCTAAGAAATGGTTCGATGAATGTGTTCGTCGGGTTAAAGAGAGAGGGGCTGTTAATCCCGAAGCATTATGTGGTTGGGTTTATTATCATCAATTAAAGCCTCGTAAGCCTGAAGATACTGTCGATGAACCTGAGACAGTAACGGCACGAGAAAGAAAAAGAAGATGGTTAGCACGTAAGGCAGCAGAAGCAAAGAAAGATTCTAAGGTGAAGAAAAGCAATGCCAGAAATAAAAGAAGTTCTAGAAAAAATAGCAAAGGAACTAAGTGAGGTTGTTAGCGTTGTGTCCGATGCATTGCAGGGTATGTCAGCTGCTGAAGAGGCAGAAGAGGCAAAAGAAGAACAAGAAGAGGAAGTAACTGGTCAAGAAATTGAGGCTCAAATCTTCGAAGGAGAAGAGACTGAGAAATCTGAACTAGAAGAAGATATATATAAGTCTTTTGAAGAAATTGTGAAAAAGATTATAGTTGATATTGCTAAAGATGAATGTGGTGCCAGATTTAAGAATCCAGACGGCTCTTTCAAAGGGACGCCGGGAACTGGAGAGCGATTCGACAATTGTGTGAAATATATGAGACAATGCCGACCTGAAATTGACGACCCAGAGGCTCTTTGTGCCGCTATTGGTAGGAGAAAATACGGTAAAAGAGGAATGGCTGCATTGGCTGCTGCTGGTAAAAGTAAAAGTGAAAGTAAAGATGTAGAAAAATCAGAAAAAGAAAATAAAGAAGATAAAAAAACAACTGAGACTAAAACAGAAGAAAAGAAAGAACCTAAACAAAAAGAAGAAAAAATCGAATTAAAAGATACTGCAACATCTGAAAAAGTAGAAGTAAAAACAAATGTGACATCGACTCAAACTTCTGAGAATATGAATGTTCAAGGACAAGTAGAGGAAAAACAAAAAGAAGTTGTGACAACTCCAACGCCTCCTGCTCCAGTAACTACGCCAAGCACTACACAAGAGGAGGCTGACGACATTAGGCTTATCTTAGAAGGAAGGATAAAATCGTATGATTGGTTCAGAAAAGCAAAACAAAAATTTTTAGGTGAGTAAAGAAAATGAGTTTCGAATATAGAGTACTTACTATGGAAGATATTGAAAGATTCTATAAGGGCTTATCAAGTCCGTTCTATGGACTGTTAGAAGTAAGAAAAGCGACTGGGACTATCTCTACTGGTACTAGCGGTTACTTCCAAGCAAGATACGGTGCCCAAGTTTGGACACTCTTAAACACCGAGTCTAACATATTTGCCGCATTACCAAAAAGCACTTGGGTACGCTCTGGATGGAGGGTAAAGAGCGCATTCGCTAGCGACAAAGACTCAGTAGCTATTGCTGAGACTGGAAACTTTCCAGCTGCAGTTTATCCAACTATCAAGACAATAAGCACTTTGCCAAAGATTCAAGCAGAGAAATTCGAAGTAACACTTGTACATGACCAACTAGAAGCGAAGAGCCAAGATGACATTTGGGGTGCTGCACACCAAGTAAAAGTAGACATGGGCGCTGAATTCGCTAGACTCTTAAACCAGCAATTAGGCGCTTATGTTTCAGCTGCGACACCGGGAAACAAACTCTATGAACTTGACAGAGTAGTTGCAAAAGACACCGAAGAGGGTGCAAACTATTGGAACGTAGCTGGCGCTTCTGACATCTATGGAATTGACAGAAGTGCAAACACTTGGTTCAACTCTTATGTAAACTTATCTTCAGACGGCTCTGCAAGAGACTTAAGCGATGACATTATCAGAGACTTAATTGTTGGTACCAAGAAAGCTGGTGCTATGAGCACTTTCTGGCTAACTGGTATTGACACTTACTCAAAGATTCTAGGTCTATATACTACATTCGTAAGATACAATGACGTAGGTGAAATGAACATTACTCTTGGTGTTCAAGGTGTAAGAACAGAGCCCGGCGCAAGAGTTGGTCTAAGAGTTGCAAGCTTATACGGACTTCCAGTTATTCCCTCAGTAGACGCTCCTGCAGAATCATCTGGTATTAGCGAACTATTCTTACTTGACACAAGTGACCCAGAAGGCTATGGATTGCCAAGGTTAAGCATCTCAGTATTGAGACCAGTAGAGTACTATGAGACAAGCGAACAAGACATGCTATTACTTGACAAGCCCGCAATACGTGGAGTTTACATGTTCATAGGTGAATTAATAGCAAGAGACCCAACAAAACAAGGCAAAGCAAGAGACCTACAATAAAACCAACAATTATTTTCAATAATTTTTTGAGGTGAACAAAGGTGACATATATCTATCCTCTTAGGATAAAGAAAATAACTGGGTCAGCAACAGTATCAGCTGTTCCTGCTAACAGTTATAAGAAAGCTACTATCACATTATCAGAGCCTTATCTTGTTATATCAGCGAAAGTATCAACAAGCACATCGAATGCAGAAGTTGATGTAGTGAACTTTGGAGAGGGACAAATAGAAGTCAGAGCATATGACTCTTCTGGAGTTCAGCAAGACGTCGCTGTTAGCTATACTGCTTGGGTACTAATGGGAATCTAAAACAGACTATAGTTCAAGGAGTTTTTTATCCTATTATTTTTTATACAAATAAAGAAGGTGTAGTAGAGTGGCAAATTATGTGACTCCTGACGAAATAAGGTCGCTGTTGAATGTAGATTCTTCAAAATATAGTGATACTTTTCTTAATATATTAATTCAGGAAAAAATGTCAGAGGTAGAGAGACTTACTAACCAAAAGTGGAATGGAGAAACAGGGACAGATGAAGATTATTACAGTCTGACATCTTTTAGAGGCGGATATATAAGCTATGTTGGTTTTCCCGTGTTCTTAAAACATACGCATATTAAATCAATAGATAGTTTGAAAATTTGGAATGGCTCAAGCTATGAAGAGTGGATAGGTGTAAAAACAGAAGGGCGAGATGGTGATTATTGGGTTGATTATATTAAAGGTGTGTTATATATTAATCATCGATTTTTGTTTCCAGCAGGAAGTAAAGAAATATATGTGAAATATACATATGGAAGAACAGACTTGCCCGGTCAAGTAAAAGAACTTACAAAATTGCTTGTTATTCGTGAACTTCTTCTATGGGAGAAAGAACAAGCAGCTATTCCAGAAGGGGCTGGTGGATTAAGAATTTCTGAACAGATTGAAAGGATTGACAAGCGGATTCAGAAGCTGGAATCTTACTTACGCGCTATACATATTACTCGTTATGGAGAGTAAAGTTTATATATTAGTTCAACTATTTATCTATTGGAGGTATGGTATATGGATGTGTATGAGATATTGAAGAGACGTGCTAAAAAACTTATAAAGAAGGAAGGGACGGACTACTTTTTGATTGGATTTCCAGAATATTGCGTATTAGTTGTTCGTAATCAGAATGCTAAGAGAATTGCTGATTTAGCCGCTGAATTCAAACCAAAATACATATATATCTATGTCAATGATGTTTTTGGAGAAAGATTTGAAGTAATGGAGGGTTAGTTATGCCCGAAAGATATTTGATGGTTCAATTTGGAGTTGAGAAGGAAGTAGTAAGGGACTTCGGATATAAAGAACTATTTTTAACTTACAGAGGAGAAAGAACTCCATATAAGGGAATCATAAAGGATGGAGAACTTTTAGCTATCGTATCACGACGGTACTATCTTTTTGAAAATGAACGATTACTGAGAGTTCTTAGGACATTTTCAGAATTATATAGTGCACCGATGCGTATTATAGCACAGACGAAGACGCAAGTGTATGTGGAATTGAAGAAAACAGATAGTTATACACTCTTAGTTCAGAATTCAGTTGATGGGACAGAGGCTCTTAAAGTCTGGTATGCCTATAAGATTGGAGAATATCCTATTCCCATAGTTTCAAAACATTTATTGTACATGAAGCACATAGGAGCAAGAATAGGAGAAGTAGAAAGAGAACTGCCAGAGATTTTATCTGTTTTCATGAATAGCATAGAGCAAGTGTTATTACCTTTTGTCCATATCTTACCAAGAGAAGTTACTAAGGAGCAACTGGAAGAAGTTAAAGATATAGGGATTCCAGACAAATACTTGTCAGGATTGACTCTGCATACTCTAACAGGTAATCTTACAGTTGGTAAGCTTCTTGCAAGAGTATCCAGAAAATTATGGAGGGAAAATATTAAGATGGTGACGAGAAAGCGATATTTTAAGTTGCTTCTTGATTTAATATTTATATGGCATGAAGATGCATTTGAACAAATAAAAGAAAGTTTGAGGTGTATTGTATGACAAAGTATATATTAGTGACATGCTATGTAAAGTATGATATCGTAAAAGAGTTGAAGCGCACATTTAAAGATGATAAAGTTGAGATAGTTCAGCTATCTACGAGAATTATAACAAACTACAATTCGACGCAGCCAGAGGAATATATAGAGGATATTCGAAAAGCGATTCTTAAATTGAAATACGAGCGATTTTCAAAGACAAACGATGAAATATATGTGGCTCTTGTAGGAGGAGTATATCACGGTGTTGCAACAATATTACAACTGGAGCGGCTAGGGATTCCATACAAGTTGTTAGTATATGAGAAGAAGGTTGAAAAGTATGTCATTATCAATCCTTCTAACTTCAAGGTCGAAGGGATTACTTAGATGTGTGGTAAAGGGAAGTGTAGCAGATTATGTTGTATCTTACTACAATAATGTATGGAAATGCACTTGTCCACATCATTTTTATAGGAAGGCAGAATGTAAACATATAAGGTTGGTGAAAAATATGTATTCGTTAGAGGATATATTATCTGGTAAGGTAATTAAAAAATATTCATCATCAGTTATTGGTTTAGAAAAGCTAATAGAAGACCAACTCTATACAAGCGATGGAATAGTAGCAGTATTCAGCCAGCCAGAAGTGGGGAAGACACTATTCTGTTTACAAGAGAGTGCTTTCTTCGTTTCCAAAGGATTGAATGTATTATTTATTGGGACAGAGGGTAACGAGATATCAATGATTGCTAAGTGGTTTCCCAAGTTTCGAAATAGATTTGGTGCTCCTAAAGGAATATTCTTACTAGAGCGACGAAAGACTCTAGAGGATTTGTTTGAATTCTTTGGGTTCAAGGTTTTTTTAGCATATAAAGGCAAAATCCAGAAAAAGAAAAGTGGGAAAGAAGAAGCAACTGGAAAAACAGAGTTCAGAGTAATAGAAAAACTACAGAGTAAATTAGAAGAAGTAGTTAAAGAGAAGAAAATTAATCTTATAATTGTAGACAGTTTAACGGCGCCTATAAAGAGTAAGTTCTATGGTAGCCAACAAGATAATCCAGCTAAGGCAGGAGCATTGGCACTCTTATTAACAGAGTTATTACAAATCCAAGAAAAATATGGTTGTGCCATTATTGTTACTGCTCATGAAAGCTATAATCCAGCAAATCCTTATGATACACAAAGTAGAGCCGCTGGAGGAATAAACTTCTATCATTTTTGTAAGAGAATCTTTTATGTAGATAGAAGAACGGCAAGAGCCGAGAAAAATTATAGAAGAATATGGGTTGTTAGATGTGAGGACATAGTTCCCGCATCGAGAGCAACAGCTATTAAAATAGATGATTTAGGTATTCACTCTTTATCTACTGAACAAGCCAAAAAGAGGTTTACTCAAGATGAACTTAGTAAGGTGGAGAAGGTCGTATGATAAGGAGATTTTCTGAAACTGAGCAAGAAGAATTTATATCTCAGTTGATGATGTGGTGTAGAGATGGTGAGATAACATGCCGTGTCTTTCCAAGAGATTTTTATTCTTCAGATATCAAGGTAAGACATCTAGTCGAAGGCTACGAGGACATAGTGATTCTAGTAGACAAGGTAAACGCGATTGACTGTTATTTATCTATTTTTAGTTATCCACAGATTAGAGAGCGATTATACGATGTCATTTACTTAGACATAGATGAGCCAGAGAACTACGTAAAAATAAAAGAGAGAATTAATACCTTTCCTTACACATCTTTTTTTACTGGTAGAAGCTATCACATCTATCTTAAGTTTGGAGAGATGAAGTTTAAAGATTACAGAAAGACAGTTAGGGAATTTTGTAGAAGATATAAACTATTGGAATTGATTGATAAAAGAACTTTGGGAGATGTGAGAAGAGAGGCAAGATTGCCAATGACTTGGAATTCCAAGACGAATAAAAGAGCGAGATTTTTAGAATATCATGAAGGAGATGTGGAGAAGCTACGTTCAATACTTCAAGAGATTGATGACCGACATACAGAGATAATAAATGGGATTGAAGAACATAGAAGATTTATATTAGATAAAAACAATAAGTTTGATGATTTTCCACCTTGTATTCAGGCATGTATTGATGAGATAGTGGCAACAGGAGAGTTAAGTCACGATAAGCGATTACATTTAGCATCTTTCTTGATATGGATTTGGGATTATGAAGATGTTGAGGCACTCTTTTCCTTGTGTAATGATTACAAACCTTACTACACAAGACAACAGTTAGATTTTATCTTAGAAAGAGAATATTATCCTTACTCATGTAAGAATGCTAAGATGTTGGGCATTTGTCCAATTACTATTTTCTGTCCTTATGCGCCAAGTTTACATTTGGTTTTGAAGAAGGAGGAAGAAGGTAATGATAAAAGTAGTAGGAAGAAGTAAATATACTATATGGAATGACAAATTGTATATTGAAGATTTGACGACAAGATATGAAGTTCCAGAAGAATATAGACCATACTTCTTTATAAAAGAGAAAGATTTGAGAATGTTAGAGGATTATGATGATATAAGAATAGAAGACGGAGGATTGAAAACTCTACAAGGAGAGCCTGTGTTTAAGGTTTCGGTTCGATTCCCCCCTACTGTCGAAATAATAAGAAGAGACTTGGAAAGGCGAGGCATTGAAATCTACGAGGCTGATATTCCATATATTCAGAGAATGTTAATAGATAAAGTTATAGAAGTAAACTATACGATGGACAATGTGTGTTATATAGACATTGAATTAGATGATAGTAAAGGATTTCCAAATAAGGCGGGCGAATTCAAAATCTTGTCTATTGCTTGTGAGGGAACAAATCCAAAATGGTTTTATCATGGTGACTATGAGACAGAGAGAGATATGTTGATTGATTTTTATAATTATATATGCGAAAATAAAAAGACGGTTTTCGTTGGTTGGAATATAAATTTTGACTATCAGCATCTACTTGCTCGGTTTGACCGTTTAGACCTAAAGAGTTATTGGGGACGATGTGTTGATACAATAGATTTATATGACTTGTATAGTGATGAAGTCAAAGATACGAAACTGAGCCGTTATACTTTAGAAGAAGTGGCAATATTTGAAGAGATACCGCATAAAATAGAAAGAGACAAGCCGTTTCATCAAATGAGTCGAGAAGAACTAGAAGAATACAATAGGCGAGATGCTCAGATACTTGCAGAAATAGAAGAAAAATACGGATTTGTGGAACAAAAACTGGAACTAGCCAATGAAGTTAATTGGTTTATTGATATACTTACGCCGCTGCGTTTTGGAGAGGCTCTTATCTTAAGAAGGTTGCGAGAGTTGGGCTATGTTGCACCTACAAGATATGAGATTCCAGAAAAGAGTTATAAAGGCGGGTATGTTAAAGAGCCAAAAGCTGGAGTATTTGAAAAAATTGTAGTATTTGACATTAACAGTCTATATCCTAATATTATTGTTCACAATAAGATTGATGTTGCAAATCTTAAAGGGGAGTGTCTGCCACATATTGTGGAATATTACTTAGAAAAGAGGCAAGAATTAAAACGTCTTCTTAAAGAAACAGGCGATAAGAAATATGATGTGAAACAAAAGGCAGTTAAAGTTGTATCCAATTCACTTTATGGATTATTTGGACAAAAATATTTTAGATTTTATGATGTGGAGAAAGCTGGAACAGTAACTCGAATTGGAAGAGAGACGATTCAAGGATTAGAGAGGTTTATGAAAGACTTGGGTTATACCGTTCTTTATGCAGATACTGATAGCGTGTTTATTCAAGTAGAAGATTTATCTATTGTTCCAGAGTTAGAGTCTCTGATTAATGTATATCTTGCTCCATATACGGCGAAGGTGGATTACATCTTCGAGAAGGTGCTATTTTTTGGAACAGAAAAAAGAGCCGCGAAGAAAAGATATTATGGCATAACTACTGAGGGGAAAGAAATTATACGAGGCATTGAATTACGAAGAAGAGATTGGTGTGGACTCACAAAAAAAGTTTTACATGATGCGCTGCGCTCAGTCTTCTCTGGAATAACAAAAGAACAGTTCATCTTGAAAAAGGCAGACTACAAAAGGAGATTATATAGGGGAGAGTTTGACCAAGATTTGATTATAACAAAAAGCGTAAAAGATTTAAACGATTATAAAGTAAATCAGCCACATGTAAAAGCACTAAGAAAAGCATTGGCTCAAGGTTATCCGAACACGGGCAAAATCAGCTATATTATCGTGAGAGGGGGAGATGTCGAGCCAGTAATAGAATCTCTTAAACATAAACCTGATTATAGATGGTACTGGAAGCATCAAATCCTTCCAGTTTTAGAGCGGGTGGAAAAAGCAGTATGGGTTAAGAAAGGTAAACAACAACATTTAAATATGTATTATAAATAGTATATGAATAGGAGGTTGTTATATAAATGAGTGAGGAAAAGAAATATAAAAGTTTGGCGAAATTTAAACACTATAATCAAACAAAAGGAACAACTACGAGTCTAACAGCTTCTGGTTCATTATCTTCAGGGAAAGTCTTCTTCAGAATAGAACAGTCAATAAGAGATGGTGAATATACAAGAATAATCATTGCTCTTGATGATGCAGAAGTCTCTGAATTGATAATGGGGCTTATTGCCTACATCTTAGAGAGAAAGAGAGGTGAGTTATGATGGTAGAGATGGATTGGGAAGAATATTGGAAATGGTGGCAAGAAGCTTATAAAGATGTGCCAAGATTTGCTAAAAATAAAGAGTTGGCACGAAAATTCTATGAGCGAAAATATAAAAGCGAAACAGGGGAAGGAGAAATAAAATATCCTTCTGAAGCAAATGAAGGAGAATGGATACGATTTCCTGCAGTTATAGAGAAACCGCTGAGAGAATTCTTCTATTATGGCTGTCCAGAATGTAAAAAGAAAGAATGTGAACATGGATTAGAGCGGGTTAAATATATTGCACATCGCTATAGGGCTGTTACTGATAAATTAGAAACAATAATCATAATGACAAAATGGTTCCCTGAAACAGAAGATGTAGAAATGTTAAGAGAAAATGACAGCGTCATGATAGAGGGAAGAGTAGAACTTTGGCGAGGAGAAAAAAGATTGGCTAATGCTCGGCTTGAGTTATTATCTCGTCCAGAGACTCCAAAATATTTATCTTCAAAAGTGAAAAGTGTAATGAAGCTTATCAAAAACGGGCGTATAGATGTATCAGTATTTGAAAGATATCTTGTAAAAGAGGGATTAACATTATCAGATTTGTTAGAGATGGGACTCATAAAGATTGAGAATGGTAAGGTGATGTCTATTGCCAACATTGAGTGAAATCCAAAACCATATTTATTTTACTTTTACTCAGAAGATATATGAAGATTTGAAAGGCGATGAGCCTCGCCGTAAAGAGATTCATGTTTCTGATTTAGTTTATGATTGTCTTCGAAGAGGCTATTTAGCTATAAAGCGAAACATCTATCTTGATGATATTGATACTGCGCTGGAAATAGACATAGACCTAAACGAAAAGAAACTAATGACATTCTGGATAGGGAAGAAACTGCATGAATTAGCGCTAACACCGTGGCATCATAAGAGGTTTGAATATGGTTTCTGGGACAAGAAAGAGAGTGACATTAGAAAAGTGCATGCAGAAGTTGATGAAGTATTCAAATATGGAGACCACTATATTGTAATGGATAAGAAGACATGCCGCAAATTTCCAAGAGGAAAAGGATACTATGTTCATCATAAGCTACAAGTAGAATACTATGGTGTCCTGTTGTGGCTTAAATTCAAGATTAAGGCAAAATATGGTGCCATTACATATATTAACGTTGCTACTCCTGAGATGAGGGTTGTTCCATTCTTAATGCGAGATTTAGATGAAAGAATAGAAGAGATGAAAGAAAAAGTAGATTTACTTGCTACATGCTTAGAAGAAGATGTGCCTCCTCCTCCATGTAAAGGCTGGATATGTAAATATTGCATGTTCTATGAGCAATGTATCAAGATAGGAGTGTGATTGTATGGATTTGTATTCATGGAGAACGGACAGAAAATTGCTTATGCTCTGGATTCTTTATACATTTTTAGTAACGGGTATAGGAATACTTATATTGTATTGTTTATATCTAATATTAGGAGGGATAACATCATGTATTTCTATCATATAGTTTGGGGCTATTTTGAAATTGGCTGGGAACTAATCTTAATGCATGAAAAAGAGTTTAAAAAAGACGAGTTCAAGAAAATAGCTGATGAAGCTGTAAAATATGCTTTCGAACAGATGATTAAGCGACCAGTTGAAGAATTTGAATATGCAGACTTACAGAATGCCAAATCATTCATTCTTGAATATCTTAAGAGGCAAGGATTCAAAGAGGTTTTATTTACTGCTGTTCAAGGCTATCATGGTATGTTCTGGTGTGACGATGTCTTTATTGAAGATGAGTTTGTTGTGCGACATCCTCTTCGCGAATTGCTTGGTGACGAACTTTATAAGAAAGCCATAGACTATAATTTAAAAGTTAAAAAAGCTATAGGGAGATGGTGGAAAAAATGAGTGGAAAACTAAAAGAAAATATAGAAAAAAGAAGACAAGAATATAAAGAGAAATTTAATTTAGATGTCTTTGAGTTAGACAGAGAATTGCTATTCGAAGGATTTAAGAGAGTCTGGAGATATGGGCATCCAGTATACTATGACCTAATTATTGAAATCTGTAAGATACATGAACTCAAGAACAAGGGCTATGGTATAGGAGACCCTCTCGGCAATTTTAAAGAGAGTGAACGGTTTGGCATTCCAGCATGGAAAGGCGCATTAGTAAGATTGAGTGACAAGGTCTCAAGAATCTATAATCTTGTTAAGCATTTAGATGACCCCGAATATGAAGATGCTGTAAACATGGAGTCAATAGAAGACACGCTCATGGATTTGGCAAACTATGCTCTTCTTATAATAGTCTTACTGAGGGAGGCTAAGAAAAATGACTGAGCGAGTCTATAAAGTCAAAGTATTTACTTCTAATCTTGAAGAAAGAGGGGAAATAATCTGTGACACAAGAGAATGTGCACAAGACTTAAAAAATTTATTAGAATCTTATCTTTATATCGTTGAAGTGTGGGAGATAGTGAAGTGGAAATAGTTGGGGGGCAGGTGCCCCCTTCCGACATAAATCGTATTGAGGTGATAACATGAAACGGTCTGATGTATATACATTATGGTTTCTGTACTTTTTCTGGTTCACATTGGCATTTATAGGAATCCTTATCGGAAATTGGACAGTAGTTGCATGTGCTATAATACTTTATTATCTTGAATTGACAATATATTTAGCAAGAAAGAGGAGATAAGAAATGAGACTATATATTTGTAGATACATTGGCGGATTATGGTATGCGTTGTGGGGAAAGAATTTGTACCAATATTTTCCAGAGCATTATGTATTCGTCGATTTATTTTCTGGTTTAGGACAAGTTACGCTGAATAAAAAACGAAGTAAGCTAGAAGTGATTAACGATATTGATGATAACATTTATAATTTGTTTTTGGTTTTGAGGAATAATTTCCAAGAATTCGAGCACAAGTTCAGATATCTTATATATTCTAGGAAACAGTTTGAAGAGTACATGAAACAGTATAAGAAGGATAGGCTGACGTCTTTAGAGCCAGTAGAGAGAGCAATAGCGTTCTTTTACCTTCTAAATACTACAATGACGACCTTAGACAGCGGTTTTAGACGAGCCGTGACTAGAGGGACAAGATTTTTGACATGCTTTTCTGATAAAGTACTTGAGAGGCTAGAACTCGTAAGAAGAAGGCTTAAGGGAGTACTAATTGAACGATTGGACTTTCGAGATTGCATTAAAAAATATGACTCGCCATCTACGTTCTTTTTCTGTGACCCACCTTTTATGGTAAAAAGGCGACTTTATGAGTTTGATATGACTAAAGAAGACCACTATGAGTTGGCTGAATTTCTGTCAAATATTGAGGGTAAGTTTCTTCTTATTCATGTAGAGAATGAAGACTTTTATGATGTGTATGGACAGTTTAATATTCTTGCTAAGATGAAGAAACAAAAGGCAATGGAAGTTAAAGCTAAGAATAGAGAGTTCCAAACATATGTATTAATTGGAAATTATAAAATAGAGGAGAGTTTGAAAAAATGGTTATAGTGGTAGATGTTAAAGAGCCTAAGACTTGGAAGGCAATAGCTGATAAAGAAGACAATATTCAAGTCGATTTTCTTATAATAGGCGATAAGAGAAAATATGCAATTGAGAGAAAGACAATATCTGATTTATTTTCAAGTGCTAGAAATCGGCTCTGGTTTCAGCTGAAAAGATTAAGAGAGTTAGCCCAGCAGGGATATATACCTATCGTTCTTATTATTGGTAGTTTGGGACGATATGCGCGTCAGAGAAAGATGGAGCCGAACAAAAGAGTTGGTCAATATCTTAGTTATATTGGTATTCTGAGAGGGATAGTTAATTATGGCTGTCATCCTGTTCAAGTATCAAGCGCTGAAATGGGTAAGGGTTTTCTTAGAGCATTAAATAAAAGCGCTGGCAAAGAGACACAGTATGAGCGTCCAGTTTTAATACAGAAGACTAATAGAACTTTAGAAGATGAGGCACTAGACATATTGATGGCTATATCTGGTGTGGGACATAAGACGGCTAAAGAGTTATTGAATTATTTTGGCTCAGTTCTTGCTGTATTGAATGCTAGTCGGAGTGAGTTAAAGAAAATATTAAGACCGTCTGTTGCAGACCATTTATTTGATATAGTACGTAGAAAAATTTATAAGTCATCATTAGATAGATTTATTGGAGAGAAGAAAGATGATAAACTTGTCGAAGAAAAGAATTAAGCTTACTTGTGATATATGCCCAGTCGGAGAAGATTGTCCTCACTATTCTTCTGGTAGTGAATGCGCTCTTGTTGAAGAAGAGATACGCCATTTAAGCGAGATTCAAGATGAGTATGGTCTTATGCAATATATTATTGAGTCTCGTGTTGAGAGATATCTTATGGCTAAGGCTATTGAACAGGTTAGTAGAGAAGGTATTAATTCTCGTGTGTCAGATTTGGAAGCTGGTCTCATTTCTATGATTGCTACATATCTTAAAGTAAAGTATCCAGAAAGATTTAGGGCTAAAAAATATATTTCAAGACCGAAAAGTGGAGTGAAGTTAGAGGACGTCCTCCAAGAATTGGAGGGTGAGTAGTGGACGACATAGAACGGTTACGTGAGTTAGCAAGAAAGTATCCAGTTAAGTTTTGTAATGTTATATCTAAAGCAGTTCTCGGTAGAGAGTTATATGATTACCAAGCCAAATTTATTGCAGATACAAATAGGAGAATATGTTTTGTTAGTGGACGACAGATAGGAAAAACTACTGCTACAGCTTTAAAGGCGCTGGTTTTTGCTTTTACAGAAGATGATAAAGTTGTGCTTATCTTGTCCAAATCTTTAAGACAGAGTAAAATTATGTTTGAGAGAATAAGAATGTTTCTTCTTGCTATAGATGCGCTTGCTGATTATACTTTTAGAATGACTATAAATGAGATACAGTTGAAGAATGGCTCAAGAATTTATTGTATCCCTGTTGGGCGAACAGCTGAAGCTGCAAGAGGCTATACGGCTGATATGATTATTGCTGACGAGGCAGCCTATGTCCCAGACTTAGTATTTGAAGCTATGATGCCTTCTCTTGCTGTTACTGGGGGATATCTTCTTTTACTTGGGACGCCGGGAGGAAAAACAGGATTCTTTTATCGTGCATGGATGACCGAAGAAGGCTGGAGTAAATACAGAGTAACCTGCTACGATTGTCCTAGAATACCAAAAGAATTTATTGAAGAATATAGACATTTAGTAACAGAAGCACGCTTCAAGAGAGAGATTTTGGCTGAGTTTGTAGAAGTTGAGGATATGTTCTTCCCTATTCCAGTAATAGAAGATTTAATGGTTTTACCAAAGAGATATAGTAAACCACAAAAGGGCTTTCGATATATTGCTGGTCTGGACATAGCTAGACACGGAAAAGATGAGACCGTATTGGCGATAGTTGGTATAGCACCAGATGGACACTATGAACTTCATGCTTATTATAGACGCGCAAAGAGCACAATAACTCAGATTGTAAAATTTGTTCTTGAAAAAATGGAACATTGGAATGTAGAAAAGCTAATAGTTGATATAACTGGTATGGGAGTAGGAAGTTATGACATTCTTAGAGAATTCATACCAAAATCTAAATTAAAAGGCATAACTATGTCAGTAAAGAAAAAGAAAGACTTGTATGATAATTTATTAAAGCTAATCGAAAACCATAAGATTTATTTCTTCGAAGATGACATGCTTATTGAGCAGTTTTCCAATTTCGAGATACAGTCACATTCTGTGTATGGTATAATTGCTAAGAAGGGAAGTGGAAGAGACGACATAGTAGATGCAATTGCATTAGCCGTGTATGGAGCCAAGAAAGGTGGAACGTTCCACTATTTAAAAAGAAGTTTAGATAGATTGGCGCCGGGAGGTTTTCTATCATGGCTAGCAGAGGAATTAGGAAAAAGAAAGTAACATTTAATCTTGAAGTTGCAACAATTGAACTTGTAAAGATTATTGCTGAAAGACTCTCTGAGATGTTGGGACGAAATGTGACTCTTAGCGAAGTCTACGAACTCGCAGTAAAGAAGTTTTACGAGCAAGTAGAGAAAGAATATAGGGACTGGGAGACACAAAACGAAAGAAAAACCATAAGAGAGAGACTAATCGACTACTATATTGTTACAAGCAGACAGCCAAGAAGGAGGTTATTTTAATGGTACGTGATTATTTTCCGTGGAACACACAACTAAATCTTTTCTGGAAGAGGAAATTAAGGGAATTAAGATATAAGAGCCGCCCTCTTCTCTTCATAAAAGACAGATATTGTGATATTTGTCATCGCTATGAGCAAGTGTATCCTGTTAATGATGTGTATCTATGCGGGAGATGTGCTGAGGGAGTAGGAACGAGAGATGCTTTTATTCTTAAGATTCCCAACTTCATTAATAAGCGTCAATGTATAAGATGTGGCAGAAGACCTATATATATTTATAAATTCAGCAACATAAACGCTTGTCTAAAGTGTATGTGGTATATCTTAGCAAGAAGACGAAGTAGAATGACACATCTTGGAGATAGAATTGTTTGAAACCAAAAGCTTTATATATGAGAACCGACAATAAATAGTTGGAGATGATGGTATGTGTGAGAATTGTGAAAATTTATGTGATGGAACTTGTAAAAAACCTGCTGAAGAAAAGGATGGGCGATATCTGACAGCTACTCAATTCAGAGAAATAAGGAAATATATACGCGACATTTTCTGTCTGTATAATGAAGTCTTAACGACAATTGCGAACTTTCGAGATTTAAGAAGGATGCTTAAAGATGATAGTTTCGTCGTCAGCATGTGTCATCGTCTAGAAGAAGGGCTACATTATTTGGCTCGCGCTCTTTTGAATATGGTTGAATATCTTAGAGGAAGAGTTCAAATCGACTATATAAATCGTTGCAGAGATGGTGAATTCATAGACCCATATGAAAGAGCAGCTTCAGAAGCAAAAGCTATTAAAGAAGAGGCACTAAAAGCTATTAAAGAGAAATACAGAGAAGTTAAAGATGACTATGTCACATAGTATGGAGAAAATGGTGAAGACTTGGTCTGATGACAGTAAAGTCCGAGTTGTGGGATGTGAGGGGCTCAAGATGACGAGCCACCAAATTGAAATATGGATATGGAGGTTGGATGATATGTCTCTTCAAGTAAGGGTTTATACTCCGTCAAGTTTTAAGTTTGCTGTATACAAAGTTTTTGCGTCTATTTTTATGAAGCTACGTAGACTAATACCTTCAAGATTTCATCTTCGGCTACTGCTTATGCTCATGATGCTATTGGGAATAAAGTTCGTCGAGTATAAGTGGAGATGGGATGGTGAGAAAGATGAGTGGACGCGTGCATAATTTTCAGATAATGGACGAAGCAGGTATCCGCGTAGATGCTAGTGCTCAAGTTATTGAAAAGGATAACAACGAAGTCATTATCACACATCTTTGGGTGAGGAGAGAGTTAAGAGGGCATGGCTTGGGTTATCAACTGCTCAGTTGGATAGTTTCTATTTATCAGGATAAGATAATTAAGGCTGTCGTGTTTCCTTATGCTGAGAAATTCTATGAAAAGTTCGGGTTTAAAAGAGAAGGACAGATAGGCTCGTATAGTGTGTATGTAAAATATCCTAAGGAGGATAAAATATGAGAAATAAAACTACGGTTGCTTTTGGCTTTTTCTGTGGATTTTTAGAGGCGCTTTTAATATTTATCTTTATGGGTAGTGAAGAATATGCCTAAAGGTAGTCATGGCTCATTAGCTAAAGCTGGTAAGGTAAGATTCAAGGGCAAGTCTCCTAAAGACCGTGACAGATACTCATCTTGGGAGAAACCTAAGAAGCGTAAGAAACCTATTCCTCGCATTCGCAATAGGCGAAACTTTATAAGGCGCATTGGCAAGATAATGGATAGACAATGGGAAGAGTTTGGAGGAGATAGATATGAGTAAATTAAAATGTCCTAATGGATGTGGAGATTTGAAAAAGCACTATCATCTTGTATTTGAATTGCCTGCACCAATAGAAGTATGGCGATGTGAAAAATGTGGATACATGATGCGGGCAGCAATAGACCTTTCAGAGGAGAAATAACATGAGTATAAGTATAGGCTATGAAAATAAAGGTAAATGGCGCAGCTACGGCAAAAGTAGAAGACATGTTAAAGCTGCTGGCTGGGATGGTCGTATTTATCTTACTGTATGGCACCTGTGGAATATTTGGAGATGGAAGAAAAGAAAGGGGTTGAGTCAAGATGGAAATTAAAATCTATAAAAGTTATGGAGACATGGAAAACGAGCCGCTCTATCTCATAGACGGCATTCAAAAAGTTAAGCTAAATATTCGCCGCACTCCTACGGCGTACTATAATATTTATGAGACGGAGATGTTTCTGACTGTGCGATGGAGATTCTCTGACGCTGAGAAGGTTGAAGCGCTTTTTGCTCGTGTAATGCTCGAACCAGAACGGCTCTATTTCTTGAAGATAAACGATGGAGATGTCTATGAAGTGCAGATTGTCTCGTTTGACTTAGAGGCTCCTGTGACGGCTGAGATTACTTTTAAAGTGAGGCTCTTCTTGAAGAAAGATTCTGGTAAGCTGTTTCACTATGACGGCTCTACTGCAACAATAGAATATCCAGATTCTACGACAGCACCGCCTATAACTGTCAGGCTTGGATAATAAGTGGAGGTGTGGTTATGAGTATTATTAGGGCTGGAGCAAGAGTAAGAATAGAATTGTTTGATGAAAATGATGTGTCGAGAGCAGTAATCTACTCTGAGCCAGACCTAGTAAACTTTGCTCTTAATTTTTTATTCTCCATCTTGAAGAAGACGGTAAGAACTCTGCATTTAGTATTTCAGGAGTTGAAGTAAGATGAGGATTGAATGTCCCAGATGTAAAAGTACGGATGTAAAAGACCTCCAGCCGAATTATACTCTTAATCCGAGACATGTCTTTAAATGTAGGAAATGTTTATATAGTTTCTGCGTAGATGTAAACACAGGAGAGATTTACGATTACTGGAAAGACCAGAGGTGACAGATATGGGGAAAAATAAAGCAATAATGATAGTAGTAAAAGACAATGTTATAGAGAAAGCACATAAAATTTTAGCAGAGTGCTTTAATGAAGCCAATAAGAATGAAAATTCGTATGATGTGGTTCGTAGGGCACGCTCTAAGATTTTAGATATGCTTATTAAGTCGTTTGAAGAAGGAGAGGCAAAAACCTTAGTCTATGGCGACGGAAAAATAATACTTGATACGCTGTTTAGATATTGGATATTGTCTCCTCAAGTTGCTAAAACATATTTAGACGAAAATTTCAAGATACAGTCATCTAAAGAGAAAAAGTTACTAGAAAACTCATCGGAAGAAAATAAAAGCTTTAAAAGTGTGTTCAACCTTTCAAGCCCATATCACATAACTCTTCTATCTTATATATTTGAAAAATATTCGGCTGGGTGGTTTGTTTATCGTCAGCTTCGTCTAGACTTGGAAAAGGATAAATTAGAGCATCTTCATTATCATTTGTCTCCCAGTATATTACAAGAGTTTGTTCGTCGAAAAATACTTACTCGTCGCTGTCTTAGTGAGGTTCCTTATCGATTAGACCTTTATATTAAAAAAGGAATTTATAATAAATATGAAAGAGGCAGCGCTAAGTTTAATTACGAATATGCTCTGACACAGGACGCTTATAAAAAGTTTATAGCTTTAAATCGGAGGTGAAAAGAGTTGTTTTATGTATATGCTAGAGTACACAGCCCAAATATGGAGAGAGAAGTAACGTTTCCAGTCTTTTATCTTGCTTATCGCTTTAAGGACATCTCTCGCTTCGACTATCAGCGCCTTAGAGGAGATAAACGTATAGAGGCGTTTCTTGGAAAGAAAATTTTAACTGACAACTTTCACATTGTAGTTGAGGGAGAATTGGAGCCTCTTGGCTCTTGGCTCGAAGATGGACAAATAAGACACTACGGCACCGGCTTAATCAAGATTGGAGAGGAGGTTCTCTATTCTCACGACAACCGAGTTCTTAGACGTGCACGCTTCAAAGGCTCATATACAGACTCAAAGAAAAACACGGTCACGCTTATTCTTGAAGTAATAGACTCTGAGCCTCGTCTCACGGCACACATATAACCACAACTATTTTTATTCAAATAATCTTTTAAGCAAAGTCTAAACTAGCAAAAATTATGTATATACTTGCCTGCCTTTTCGACTTTTGCCGATGCGCGTTTTAAGATGAGTCATGAGTATTGAGGTTTTAGCTTATTCTTGTTTTGTAGTGTCGAGCCACAAACATATAACATTGTTGTACTTCTTGGAGATGCGCCCACACAGAGAGTACACACACCACACATGAGCGCACAGCATAAGAGCCCACACTAAGCACACATCTTCAACAATACACATAAGAGAATTAAGCGCCAAAAATTGTGCAACCGTTTATATTATAAGTCACTTCTACTTATGGTTGTTCTCTTATTGTTGATGTTTGTTGTTGTGTTGTTGTTGTTTTTTAGTTGTTTTAGCACGTCAAAAATCGTTTTGGAAAAGCGCTCAGAATACTGTTTTTGCACAGAACCTCCACAAAACTAGGGTTTTCTTGAATAAGGTTTATGGTTAGTATGGTTCACTTATTGTCGTATCCTTTTTCGGTTAATTATTTTCCCGCGCTCACCGTTTTCGAGAAATTGGACATTGTCCACACGATATTCCGACTAAAATTTCTAAATCGATTAAAACCACAAAAACCTTTAAAAACCTTTTATCTATTGTTAAAACAAAAGGTGGTGTGAAAATGAGAAAAATTAAATTCACAAAAAGACGTAAGCAAAATTCAAAAAGTATTCTAAATCGCATTTTTTTGGAAGTTGAGAAATTTAAAAAGAGTATGCAAAAAACGGTTAGTTGGGATATGATAAAAAAAGATAAAAACAAATTTTTCGTTGATTTATCGAACAATAATCCTAATTTGAATTTCGTTGTTTCGGCGCCCACATTAATAGAACTTTACGCAAAACTAAGAAAATTAGGTTATAAGGTGGTTTAAATGAGTGTAGAAACCCACAAAATCAAAATTCTCCAATTTCCAAACCAAAAAGTTACTTTAAGGTTTGTCGTCGATTATCAGTTAAACAAATATGTTGGTGTTACTATTGCTTTTAAGAAGCGCGGTAAAAGCAAAATGGTTTATTTGCCTCTCCATGACGTTAAAGAATTTTCTGAGAACCTTAAAGCGCTTCCCAAATACATGATAAAAGATGTCTTAAAAACAATTTCAAGCGTGGTGTAAGAAAATGTGGGAAATAACAATTAACACAGAGTATTTAGCTTATCTTAAGAGTGGCATTGTCGTAGAAAATGGAAAGTATTTTATTATTTCTGGTTGCGTAGATTTTACTAGAAAAGCAATTGAGTTATTTGCTTTTAGAACTAATGACGAAAGACTAGGAAAATGGACAACTAACGATATAGTGAAAGATGCGCTTTTAGTTATACTACACGAAAATATACACGAAATACTTATAGAATTTCTAGGAAGCAAATTTGTAAGTGCAGATTATGACAATATAGCACTCAAGTTAGAAAATTGGTTATTTGGAAAAAAGGAGAGAGATTAAAAATGGTCATTCTACTCTTTTATTTGGTTTATAAACCTAAGCGCAAAAAGCGCTTAGGGTAAACCTAAAATGGTGTGGTAAAATGAAAGAAGTTTTAGAATATCTAAAAACCATACTAAAAATGGAGGTATTGTTAGATTTTTTAGAAAGACAAATAGAAAGACTAGAACAAAAGCAAAAGGATTTTTCGATTTTAGATTGTGAAAAAAGGAGAGTGTGGTAAATGGAGGAAGGAGAAATTATATCTTGTTTAGAGAAAATAAAGGAATTGACCAATTGTGACTTAGAAACTGCAAAAGATGTTTTTAATTTAGTAGCAGATTATTGCGGTGGCAATATTCCAGATAATTGGCGCAGTGTTGAAATAACCGATTTAATCTTAAAATGTAGTATCTGTGGCGCTGAATTATACATTAGCACAGAATATGAAGATATTGACATTTATAAAGAGAAAATCGTTATTTCTACATTTTGCGAGTGTGGCGCTGAAATAGAGATAACACTAAACTACAAAATAGTAAAAGTAGAAATAACAAAAGGTGTTGAAAAATGAGTAAATTTATTATTATGCACAACGCGATAAAAAGCGCAAAAACAACAAAACAATTTGTGACATTGTTAATCAAGTACTTTATTTATTGGTTATCAGAATACCAAACAGAAACGGCGCAATATCATAAAGTAAGACACATAATATGGGCTATAGAAAAATTAACAAAACAAAAAGCAAAAGAGTTGGGGCTGATATAAAATGAAGTGTGCAACAAAAGGTTGCGGAAACGATAATCCTAAGCAATTCTTAGAGTTACACTTACCACGAGGATTAAAGCCACATTGCGCCATTTATGACGGTCAAAAGACAACCTACCATATTTATAGGATTTTTCTTTGCTTAAAATGTCATGAAACAACTTTTGTAGAAATAAAAAGCAATATGGTGATATGAAAATGGTAATTGGTTTGTCGTTAGGTGTTGATGTAAAAGGTATAAATGAATATTTTGATGAGTTAGAAAATCCTAAAAAAAGATTAAGAAGACTACTAAGAGAGTTTAGAGTAATTTTTACTGACTTAATGCCCTTTATCGAAAACTATCTTAAAGATGTTTTTCATTATAACGATAATATCGAAGCTATTAGAGTGAAAGACAACGTAATAAAAGTTTTTGTTAAAATTGGGATTTATGAAATAAAAATAAAAGAGTTGATTAAATATGTGGAAAATCATAAAACGAAATTCCAAAAAGTTTAAAGAAATAGAGAATTACGAAAAAAAGTTAAAAAAGCTATTGGTAGAATTTCTTTCAGAGAAATATGGAAAATGGTTATTCGGCGCCGAAATTGAACAATTTATCGACGATGGCGCAGTTATCAGAGTTTACACGACGTGGGGAACGTATATTGTCGATAAAAGAGAGTTAATTGAATATCTTGAAGAAAGAGGGATAGAAATATGACTTACAAATACATAACTAATAAACAATTGAGAAAACAAAAAATAATAACCGTAATAAGCATAATTCACTTAATAATCTCCATAATAGCTTATGTGTGGTGTGTGTAAAAATGAGAATTGTTAAGACTCGAAAAATAAATGAGTTAATCGAAAAAGAGTCACAGAAAGGCTACAAAATGTTTTTCGGTTTAGAACTAGAGGGCGATGTCTTTGGATTAAATCACCAACTTTTACCGAGTTGGAAGATTATAAGACAACGTTATCTTGGTCGAGGCGACGAGTATCGATATTTTGCGCCAAATAGTGATTTTGAGTATAGAATTGACCATACGGTTTTCTTCGAGATAGTGACGAAACCAATAGACAACATACATGAATTGCTATTTCGCTGTGCAAAAGGGTTAAGAGATTATGCAACAAAACTAAAAAGAAGAATTCTTAGCTATTCTGGAGAGGAAATAGACGTCATACCGATTTTGGTGGGAAATAGCTATGTGATAAATGGAGATTTTAACTCAATAGGACAACACATACATATTTCACCGTCGCGCTATGGTTATGATGACGTATATCACGCAAGTAAAGTGAGAAAGTACTTGTATGACTTTATACCGTTCATAACTGCTTATTGTACCACACCGCTATCGCACTTTACATATAACAAAAGACTAAAAAGCGAGTCACCCACTTGCGAAAGCTGTGACTATTATGAGAGTTGTGACGGTAGTGATTGTAGCTATGAAGATAATGGTATTTTCGCGTTTTTCACAAGACTTAGTGACGGTCAATATGGTAATCATTACGATAACTTAAACTTCACAGAACATAACACATTAGAAATAAGAGAGAGTGACGCAAATTTACCAATAGTAACACTTTCTGCGCTGTGGATTTTAAGGGAAATAGTTGATAAGGTTCATAAAGCAATAGAAAATAATGAACCAATTGTATTTGAACCAACCAACTTTCATAAGCTAAAAAGTGAAAGAGAAGAAATAATCGAAAATGGTGTTAGACACTTTGATTTTCACCGATTTAAGAGATATCTATTGGCTTTTGATGTAGATTTTGAATTAAGCGACGTGTGTGAGAGTTTTAAAGAGTTATACTATTTGTTTTTTGTAAAAGAAACATCTTTTGGAGAGTTACTTAGAGATACAATATACGAAATAATGAAGGCATCACCAGAATTCACAAACCAAGAAGTAAGACAAAAAGTAGATAAATTGATTTTCGAAACTCTAGAAAGTCTTTTGTACAAACCTTTTGAGAGTGTGTTTTTGAAAATAAGAAGGTTCATTAAAAAGCTAATGGAAATTGAGAAAGAACATGAATTTGCTTTAGTTAATGAATATGTAAAACAATTGGCAAAAGATATCTTAAAATGGCGCAAAGACTTAAAGAATTATCACAGATTTAGTGACTTCTTAAAGCACATCATAGTAGTTGCGAAAACAAAAGATGATGTAATAAGTATAGTATTTCATGGCGCAAAGTTTGACATAGTTTCGGTTGAGTTAATACCTTTCTATAAAGCGCTTAAATTAGCAAAAGAGAAAATAGACAACATCACAAGTAAGAAAGATGTTTTAGACTTGTTTGTCTTCTTAGAGAAAAACGAAATAGATATCAAGTTGTTTATACCTACACTAATGAAACTAGGTTTTCAACAAACAACACTAGAGGCGCTTTATAAAAGAGCACAAAAAATAGTGAATTTCGACATCACAAAAGTAAAAGTGATTAAAGTTTTCTCTTATCAGAGTAACTTAGTAAATAAAGCACTAGAACTGTACAAATATTATCCAACTCTAGTTAATCAAGTAAAGCTTAATGATGTGACTTGTGACACAATATTTATCGCAAATTACGAAAATGAGATAATAGGTGTAGTTAGAGTAGATATTACTAAGAGTAGAATTAAGGGTTTGGCGGTTCATCCCGATTATCTAGGTAAAAACGTTGCAAAAGTGTTATTAACACACGCACTTAAGTTGTTAGATGAAACTAAAAGTGTATATGTTACAGTTTGGGTAAAAGAGGTAAATGTAAACGCTAAAAATTGGTGGATGCGCCGAGGATTTAAAGAATTCTCAAGTGAACATAAACGGTTTATGTACTTAAAGAGAGAGGTTGCGTTTATTAATGAAGATGATTTAGCTAAAGCAGAAAAATTAGCAAAAGCGCTTAAAGACTTAATGAATTCTTTAATGGAAGACATTTATCGTCATTGCGTAAGTTTATGGAATACAGATAACGCGGGATTAGGTGTGTTAGAGTATATTAGCGATGACATAGAATATGCAGTTAAAAAATTGAAAGAAGCTTTATCTATGCTAAGCGATTATCTACAAGACATTGAAGACGCGCTTAAACATGAAAATAAGCGCGGATTTATAAAACACATAAAATACTATAACGAGTTTATACGAGATAAATATGTAGATAAAGTCAATATAATTAAAGCGCGAATCTCTAAGAAGTTTGGCATAGAATACACGACAAAAAACATCATACGATATATGGTAACACATGATATCCCAATAAGTGATAAAAGTAAAAAGCTATTTCGAGAAGTTGAGTTTTTAGTAGGTGAATTAAGAGAGAGGTTATAAAACGATGTGTGGTATAGGCGCATATATTGGATTTAACGCAATAAAAAAGGTTGTTAAAATTCTCAAAAATCAAGAAAACAGAGGTAAAAAGGGCGCTGGAGTAGCTTATTTGGATAATGGAGAGATAAAGGTTATTAAAGCGCCAATATCTCCTACAAAATTTGAGAAACAATTTAAAAACCAAATTGCACAATTGGAACATGTAACAATAGCTATTGGTCATAACCGTATGCCTACCAGAGGCGCACAGACTGTGGAAAACACACACCCGTTTTTAGCTTATTCTGGAGATTTTGCACTTGTGCATAATGGTAGTTTCGAGGTTGAACAATTCGCGCTATTACTTAAATATGGTGATATTGAACTAGAGGGCAATTGCGATAGTGAGTATTTCACAAGGGCGCTTGAGTTATACACTAGAAAGTTTGAAAATGTAGAAAAAGCACTAGAGTCGCTCTTAGATGATGTCTTAGAAATTGAATATAATGAATATGAATACACAAGGTATTATTATAGTAGAAATAGCTATGCAATAATAGTTTTAACGAAAGATGGAAAACTGATTTTGGCGCGAAACTCTAATCCTTGCTTTATAGTTGTAGGAAAAAATAAAGGAGAGATATTAGTTGCGAGTGAAATTGACGGCGCCGGCGCTATTCTCGATGATGAAGTTACAATTTATGAATTCCAATCATATACAATGGTGACTATTGACATCTTCACAAGAACAATTGTAGGCGCGATAAAAGAAGTTTATCCACAAACTAAAAAGAAAAAAGTAAAAAGAAAATTCAAACAACAAACAACAAAAAGAGATAATGTTCCAGAAATTCTAAAATGTAAAAACTGTGTTAATTGGGAAAGGCGTAGCAAAAAGAAAGGATATTGTCTAAGCAAAAAGAAACGTACTAAACACAATTATTACTGTGAACAATTCATAAGTGAACTTACTTTTGAAACTTATGATGATGTTATGAGAGAACAAAAAGCTATGAGTGAAAAAAGATGTGGTGATTGTGACTATTTCGAGTTTATAGACTATAACGGTTTAGGTGAATGCGCAAAACTTGGTGAAAATGTCTATGATACAGATTTTATTTGTAGCGCGTTTAGAGAAAGACAAGATGATGAAAAAGGTGACTTTAAAGAATTGTTTAGTGGCGCCCAATATGCTTCTTGTTTCAATTGCGCTTTTCGGTCAGAAAACTATTGTATTGTAGATAACACGCTTATATACGACATAAAAACTCATAACTGTAATATGATAACATGGCGCAGTGAAAAAATATGTATAAATTGCGCCTGTTTTGTCTTTCTTAACAACAATAGCTTAAATGGATTCTGTGACTTAAGAGAAATACCTAAGCACTCTCTAAGTACGGCATGTAGTGAGTTTAGAAAGAGAACAAAATATTGAAGGTGATAAAAATACCATTAACACAAGTTAAATGGAGATTTTTAAGTGGCACAATAAAAATGGAGGAAAACATAACAGATTATCCGAAAATAGCAAAATGGATAGAGAAAACTCACAAAACCTTATTAGCTTATCTTTTATGTTTTTTTGAACAATTGAGATTTTATGACTACAATACATATAAAGACTATTCATTATTTTGGTGTGAGAGAAAAAAGAATACAATACCAATTATTACTGTGAGTGATAAAGGCATAGCTATTTACACAAAAAAGCGATACGATAGTAAAAAGTTGGAAAATGAAATAAATCAAAAAATAGTACAAGTAGTAAATGAACTAAGAGAAAGAGAGAAATTGCCTTACACAATAAAACAAATTGTTCTTAGATATCACAGAAAGTCTATACTAAACATGCATATATATTTTGTAGAGTTTAAAGAAGGTGATAAAAATAGGTGAATTAATAAAACAAATAGAGAATTTTTCAGGTGTAGTTTGGTTAAGAGAATTTGAGAAAGGATTAAAAGAATTGTTAAAGGAGTTGGTGAAATTTGGAGAGAAAATATGAAGAGAATTTAAAACATTATGTAATTAAAATAAGTTTACTCATAGATATTGAGGAGATAAGCATAAAAGCAATAGTTAAACATCTTGAGGATAAGTTAAAGTCAATTGAAGGAATATACTACTCGAAAATAGAGAGGTGAAGCTAATGAAAAAGAAAATAATTGTCTATCTCGAAATAGATGAGCGCATAGTTACAATAGATGATATAATAAGAGGATTTGACTTAACGCTACAAAACACAAGTGGGATAAAAGCCTATGTGATAAAAGACAATAAAGAAGATGTACATTAGTTTAAAATATTTTTTTTTCTTTATTTTTCTTTTTCTCTTTTTTAATTGTTGCGTTTTAGCTAATTCTAGGTTGCGCGGGCGCTTTATATAGCGCTGTTATATTCGTTTTTTGCCGAACTTTTTGCATTTTTTGTGCATTAGTGCACATTCTATCTCTTTTTAGTCGGGTTTTCCAACCGACACATTTATAAGTATTACTGCGGTTAATATTAATGAGAGTAATAAATTCGTCAATAAGTGAGGTGTGGTTATGATGTTTGAAAAAGTTAAAACAATATTTGAAAAAATAAAAGGAAAACCTAAAGTACTAGGTAAAAAAGTGAAAATTGTTGATGTGAAGATAGATAGCAAGGAATCTTGTGTTTGGGTAACAATTGAATACCAAAATCAAAAATTCCAAATAATATTGAATTATCGCTATCCAACTTTCACAGGAGAGTGGTTTTATGAGAGTTTTGAGGATATCTACAAAAAATTAGTAGAATTAGCAAGAGAGAAAATCCAAGATGCAGAAACTAAAGAGTCTTTATTTCGTAAACTCCAAGAATTAAAAGAGCAAGAGATAGAGGTATAAACAAAATGTTCGTAGAGAAAATAAAAGTCAAAATACTTCATATCTCGGTCATAGATGAGTATATAGTTTGTGTATTTGACTATAAAGGAAAAAATCTATCTGTGAAACTAAGACATAGATATCCAATTATATACTTCGGCGGGGAACGTAGATTTTTCTCTAAATCTCTATCTCAACTGTTAGATGAACTGAGGCAATCAATTCGTAAACAAATAGAACTTTATGAATATGATAAAAGTGTAGAGAAAGAATTAGAAAAAGCGCTGGAAGGAAAGGAGATAGAGATATGACAGTAAAAAGAATTTTTGTTAAGAACATAAAGAAGTGGTCGATTTTCTATCTTCACAACGACACACGGTTTTTAGGTATTCTAGTTGAGCGCAACAGTTCTCATAAACGTTATTTACCATTAGATAATCCAGAAGAGTTTGAGAGACAATTTGAGAGTCTGCCTAAATATCTTCAAAAAGAAATATTGGAGTTGATATAATGGAGGTTTATAAACTAAAACCGTTTTTCTTAAAAAATATGACGGCAATGCTAGAAATACTACAATGTAAGCGAAGTATATTAAGACTCTATAAACGTTCACGAGAAGAGCCTATAAGTAAGGAGTTGCAACGAACAATAAAACGGTTTGTTACTGACATGCTAATGTCTTGTGAAATAGAACTAGTAGCACGGTATGTCGTCCATAAACTTATCTTACAATCTATTACAATAGTGGATATTGTTAAAGATGAAGACTATATGACTATTACACGAGTTTTTGTAGAATTAGAATGTAATATTGACAAATACACGCTTTTGAGATGGATAGAAAATGTGGAGTAGGAGGTTATAAAGATGCAGTTTATAGAATTGCTAAGAGTATTTTTAGCACTCACGATAGCGCATGCGCCGGCAACAATAATTACTCATCTTGCTGTAAAGGAATGGGGAGCAGAGATAGAGGTAAATCCAATAGTAAGAGCCATAATAAAGAAAGGCGGGTATTCTATGGCTGTCATTGTTGGACACGTAATAAAACTATTAGTTGCTTGGCTAATTTGTAGCGCTTATGATATTGCTGGAAGTTTATGGGGCTCTCTATGTCTTACATTTTCGCTGACTCTCTTTCTAATTAATTCGGGACACGATGTGATGGTATATTTTGGAGTTGAGTAAAAATGAGAGGCATATATTTAAATTCAAAACAAGTAAAAAAATTAATAGAACTAGGTTGGATATATATACTTCGACCTATAACTAGCAAAACATACTTCGGTAAAGTCAAGATTTGGCTAGGCAAGATGCACGATAAATACGGTAAAGTGCTAGTTGGACGTGGCTTAATGGAGTTTCTAGGCATAGCTAAGGTCGAATATAACAAAAATGATAACACATACGAAGTGCTACCAGACTACCTACTATCAGAGGCGCAATATAGCGGTTACGATACCATACATGAATGGCTTACTATCTTGGGGATAAAGGGAATACTCAAAAAACCTAAGCGCTTTAAAATATATAAACTTTTTCTTAATAAACTATCTAGAAAGTATATTAATAGCATAAGGGAGGTTGAGATATGAAGCTAAAAGTTATAGATACAAAATATATACCAATAGAGTTATTAGTACCAAGAAGAAAAACAAGATTTAGAACACCAGAGCATGAGGCTAAAGAGTTACAAGAGATATTTAAGAAGTTTGATGAAAGTGTAGCTAAGTTTGGTTTCTTATATAATCCTATTGTAAAACCATTACCAGACGGTAGATTTGAGATTATAGCAGGCAACACACGGTATAAATATGCTCTTGCTAGAGGTTGGACTGGATTAGTTTGTAAAATAGTAGATGCGGGAGATGAGGATGTAAGTATTATTTCTTTTATAGAGAATGAACACAGAGAAGGATTTTCTTGGTATGATAGGGCACAAAATATAGCTAAAATTTTTATGGTTAGGAAGTTTAATGCTAGAATACGTAATAAAGCGTATTGGGTTTGGAATGACGAAAGACAAGAGTTTGTATATTATCCTAGCATAGGAAGAGAAAAAGAATTATGTCGGAAGGGGGCACCTGCCCCCCAAACTTATTCAGAAGGCGAAAAACATACACGAGAAATAGTAACAGAAGATGGAAAACAATGGGAAATTATTCATTATAAAGATTCCGACTTCCCAATTTATCAAAGAGCCGAATTTAGACGGCAAAAAGAATATATAACGATTGAAAGTGCAATAAAATATATCGAAGAGAATAGACCTGCACCAGAGCAATATTCCTATCTTGTTTCTGTTTTAAAACATGAAGTTCTACCAGCAATTGGACTATCATCGAGAGAAATAAGAAAATATCTTAGTTTATTGTCAATTCCGCCAGAGATAGCCATGTATATGGTTGAGTTGAATATTGGCTATCGAAATAAAGCCATTCTTTTGGCAGGGTTTATAGACAAAATAGAACAATATATCGAAGATGAGGAGTTCTGGAAATTTACAATTGGCTATCTTAAAATTATAGTAGAAATCTTGAAAGAAGTTAATTTAACAAAAGAAGATATAAAGGGATATATCGATAGGCTAGCCGAACTAAAAAGTATATATGATGAACATAAAGAACATTTTAACTTCGATAAAGTTCTAGAAAATCTGAGGACGGCGATAAAGATGGCTATGAAGGATAAAAAGCTATCAATTGTGACAGTTGATGTCTTAGTCGAAAAGGAAAAAATAGAACCAGAGATATATCTTGAGGAAGAAATAGAAGAGCCAGAAGAGGAAGAAGAAATAAAAGTTGTAAAGATAGAGCCGAAAGAGGAGATTATAGAGAAAATTGAAGAAGAAACACAAAAGAAAATAGAAAAATTGGGCGGAAAGAAAAAGAAAAAGGAGAAGAAATATAAACCAGTTATTAAAGTTGTGGCGGGCAAACCTAAAAAAGTAAAAATAGAAAGACCAGAGAAAAACATTGAGGAATATATAGAGAAAAAAGCACACAAAAAGGCTCTTCTTGAAGGCGCCTTAAAGGACGAAGAACAATATAGACTAGATACTGCAAAAGCGATTATAAAATTGAAAAAGTACGACGTTTATACGTTTGGCATAGAGAAAATGACTTATCTACTCTTTATACGGTTGATAAAGCTAATGAATCCCTTGTACGTTATTGACTTGCGAGGGAATGCATATACGTATAAAAAAGGAGAGTTCAATGCTGAAAATCTTGAAAAGCGGTTAAGCTATGATGCTGAAATAGAGGATTTAGAATATCATAACATTCCAGATTTAACGAAAGATGCATTTGAAATGATAGTGATGTTGTTAGAAGAGGCTAAAGAGCGGGGACGCTCTGTTGTTATCTTCGGTTATCAGAGGGCGCTAATGAAGATGTCTAGTGATAGAGAGGACTATGCTCCTCGTCATTATGTCGTTAGTAGAGTAGCGTTTACGCCTCGAATTGACGAGAATAGAAAAATAGTGTACGAAGAAAAATATTCGTGGCTGGAGATTTGGTAATGCAAAAACTTTATATTATTTTTTCGCCCAATGAAAAGGTAGAGGTGATGTCATTGGAGTCGCTGGAAGCACTATATCAGAGACTTGGCGAATGTAAAGATGGCGAAGAACGAGCCAAACTAAAAAAAGCTATTGCTCAATTAGAAAGAAAAATTGCGACAAAAGATTTGTTTAATCAATATATTGATAGTGACGCGCTTGAATTTTTGGATTCATTAACTTATTCAGAACGGGAATATCTTATTATGAGACGGATACAGGAAATAAGGCATAAAATTAAATATCGGCTAAAGAAAAAGAAGAAATGAAGGTGATATTTTGGTAGTAGAAGTAACTATTGAAGAAGCCAAAAGAATCATGTTTAAACTTTATAAGTCTGGTTCGCGGGATAGTTATCTTCTTCTTGGGGATAAAGGGGTTGGAAAATCAGAGGGTATGTGTCAATTGTCTTTATATTTAGCTACATATTTGGGAAAAGAGTGGATATGGTATAGTGATGATGTGGCAGATAAAATTCTTCAAAATCCAGACAGATATTTTGTCTTTCATAAATTTAGTTTATTCGAGTGTGATTCAAGTGAATTATTGGGCATACCAAGAGATAAAGGAGATGCTGTCTTTTATAAGCCTCTTCTCTGGGCGAGAGTTTGTAATAAATGTGCCTGTATGGTGTTTCTTGACGATTTTACAAACATAATGGAGTTTGATAAAAGAAGCGCAAGTCTAAGAATATTACTTGAGAAACGAGTTGGCTTCTTACCTCTTCATAAAGATTCTATTGTTGTATGCGCTGGAAACTTGCCAGAGCAGTCATCGTTGGCATCTTATCTTCCTTCAGCGAACATAGACCGAGTTACGATATTTAATATAAAAGCACCAACAATTCAAGAATGGAAACATTATATGGAAGTACATTATCAAGATAGATGGGATAAGAAAGTTTATGAGTTTTTATCAAAATATCCACAGTATATGCTGGAAGAATCAGAGCCAGAGACTCTGCGACAATTTGCGACACCAAGAAGCTGGACGAAATTGGCTCTTCGCTTATATGAATTGAAAGGAGAACCAGATTTTGTAAAGTTAATCTTATCTCTTGTGGCGGGGATAGTGGGAGAAACAGCAATGCAAAAATTCATGATATTCTATACGAAAGACGATTTAATAACTCTCGACGTTATAAACGAAGATGTGGATATTTGGAATCATATTACAGCAGACCAGAAACATATGATACTCGAAGAACTCATGGGAAAAAGCCTTGTAGACATTCCACAATATTTCAAGTTGCTGGAATTTCTTATTACATACGACAGAGAGTCATTCATGAAATATTATTCGTCTCTTAAAGACAAGAAGAAGTTTTTGCAGATAGTTCACAGTTATAGACATGGGCTGTTTACGAAGATAAAGGAGTTGATGAGCAATGTCGATTTATGAGGAGGTGATGAGAGCATTTGAAGATGTAAAATTGAGGCTTCTGCGGTATTTTCCTGTTTTCTATTATTTCTTAGTAGGTTTTACTGTGATATATGATGAAGATAAATTTATGTCTGAGCGGTTTCCTTGCTGGGCGAGTGGTGACGCTATACATTTAGGTCATTTATTTCTTACTGTGCCGCCTAAAGTCAGAGTACATGCTATTATTCATGAGATTCTTCATAAAGTTTTGAGGCATCCAGAAAGAGGTCGGCTTCTTATAGAAAAAGAAGGAGAAGAATTTAATTTATTGGCTTGGTGGTGGGCTTGTGACGCAAAAGTTGAACAAATTATAAAAGATGATGGCTATGGATTTACGCCTACACCTCTTTTGTCTAGTTTAAGTTTGTCAGAATCTCAGATTCAGCGAATGTCTATGGAAGAAATTTATTATTATTTGAAGGAGCGCCAGATATATGATAGTATTCAAGACATCTTAGGCGATATAAAAATTGGAAAGACAAAGAAAACAGATAAAAAGAAAATTTTACAGCGTGGGGAAGTTTCTAGTAAAAAGGATATGAAAAAATTAATTGAAAATGCAATATTAGAAAGTAAAAAGTTGGGACAAAAGACGGCTGGTTCTGGTCGAGGTAGTTTGTGGAGAGAGATAGAGAAAATATATAAAATTCGAACCATACGAAATTGGCAAGTATTTGTAAGAGAGATTATGATGCGATATCTAAAAATATTTAGAATATCAACTTGGAGTAGACCTAACCGTAAACTTCCTAAAGATTTGAAAGGAAAGAAAATATTATCTCAAGCGAAAATATTCATCTTCATAGATGTGTCGGGGAGTATATCAAAAGATGAATTTAATCTGTTCATATCTCATGTTCAACATTTGCTGAAATTAGGTAATTCAGAAATAGTATTTTGGGACGATGGAGTAGAATCTGTTCATAATCTTCGAAGAGGAGAGAGAATAGATAAAAAAATAGATGGAACAATGGGAGGAGGAGGGACATATTTTTCAAAAGTTATAGATGAGTATAAAGATAAAACAAACTATTACTCTTTAAATTTCGTTTTGACAGATGGAATTTGGCTGGACTTACAGAAGGCGGAGGAAAAGCTAAAAGAATTGAAAGGTAAAAAGATTCTTCTTACTACGAATCGAATTGTAAAAGGATTTGACGAGGTGTATTATATTTGAGAGTTGTTGCTCTGACTCTTGCTCAATATGAAAAAGAGAAGATTAAAAAGAAAGATATAGTTTTACATCTAGCATATCCTTCTCTGAGCCAAAATGATTTTGGTATTTCAACTACTTTAGCCAGCTTGTTTGCTCTCTATAAAGACGAATTGAAGAAACTTAGTTGGTCAGATAGTATTCGCGTTTATTTGCAGATTCTTTCTTCAATAGGAGAAGTTATGAATGCGTTCTATAAAATAGGGAAAAAAGCCCGAAAATATAAGTTCGATATTTATATCGTTTATTATTATACTGACCTCTTTTGGATACGGCGAGTTTTTGTTAGATTGATAGAAGCGTTCATAAAGCCCGTGACTAGAGAGATGGAGAAAAATTATTATTTGGAGTTTGCTACATATTTTATTAAAGATATAGAGAAATTCTTATATACGCCGCCCTATGAGACATATCTTGAAAGAGAGATTACTATAGACGAAGATAAATGCCTAGTGAAAATTATTAAGAGACGAGACTATGTCTTGTTTATAGTGCTCTATGACAACAAGAAAAAGATAATTGTTTTTGCGGCAGACGGAAAGGAAATATATTATCTTTACTCAGATGAGCCACCACTATCAGCATCTACGAGATTGCTAGATTTCTTATTCACAATACTTGAATAGAAAAGTTTAAATAGATAGTGATACATTAAATGATTGACCTGCGGGTTAAAGTTAGTTAGTCAGTAAGTTAGGAGGAATACTTTTGGTAAAGATAGGATTATCGCCTAGTACATTTAATACCCTAGTTGGACATATAATTCATTCTATTCGGCATTTGTATTATTTATATGTAAAGAAAGTAAGTAAAGAATACGTTATGGCGTTGGTTTATGCTTATATCTTCTTCAATGACTTTAAAATGCTAGGCTTGAGAGATGATGTAAAGAGGCAGATAATGACAATATCATCTGAACTTCCAGAGCGGTGGAAAGCATTTTTTGGACGTGCTAATCTGAACAAGGCGTGTAAACTAAGTAAAGACCCAATTGAATTAGCTGAGGAAATTTATATTCTTAAGTCGCAGACTAAATTAGACGTGGGTAAAAAAGTTGCGCTACGGTTCTTAGACAGAAAGCTATGGAATTGGATTAAAAAAGTTAATTGGGAAGACGAACATGAAGTGAGAAAATTAGGAGAAGTTGTTATATGGTTGTCAAAGGCTGGTTACTATCTTGGGGAAATGAGGGATAAAATAGTAAAAAGATTGTATAAAGGGCTAAAAGATGTATTATTATTCGCTTTAACGGCGAATCCTGAGTATATAACACCAGAACTTATGAACAATAAGAGGGCGTGGTTACTCTTTGAGAATCGAGACGAAGATTGACATCAGAAAACTAAGAGATGCACTAGCTAAAAAGATGGAGGATAAACTAGATAAATTGGCGGAACTGCTCGTAAGTATGATTCTTGAAGAAGGAATGAAGAAAGATTTATTTGTTAGTGGCAGACTACTGCGTAGTTGGGAAATCGTTAGAAAGGAATTGAAACGAGTTATAGGATTTATGGCTCCTTATGTCAAAACTATTGAATACGGAGGAGAAGCAAGAACTGTTCCACATCCTGACCTTGTTTATTGGCTAGTTCATAAGTTTGGCATGTCATTCGAAGAAGCAAATAAAGTTGGATGGAAACTGCAGAAATGGATAGAGAAACATGGGACTGAGCCACATCCGTTTATTCGTCCCGCACTAGAGCGATTCAAACAGGTGCTCGAAAGTGGAAATCGTTGATTTAGTTTATCTTCTTCTTAAAAAGGCATTCAATGGAGTAAGTTTTGGAAAGACACTTAGAGTTGAATATATTTATGACCGACGAGCAGTTGATACTCGTGTTGCTGATTGGATTCTCGTGTATGAAGTATCAAGTGGTGGAGCGTTTGCTGATATAGGAGGACAAGAGTATTTGGGAAGAGGGCGAGTCACAATTGATGTGAGAACAAATGATAAGACTCGCTATGGAAAGATTAAAGACCATATAAAGAAAACTCTTAAAAGTCAAAGAAAAAATTTTGAAGTAACAACTCCGACAGCAATAGACGCCGTATTTAGTTCAGCAACAGAATTGGGGGCTTATGCTCAATTAGTTGTTGTCACAGATGCGACGGGATTAAGCGAAGGTGATTATATATCTTGGAATGCTGGAGCAAATAAAGGTTGGATTTACTTTATTGATGGCACTAATTTGTATGTGTTCACTTATCCGAGAACATGCTACGCCGCGTTTATAGTGCCTTCTGTAACCACAGAGTTGTCGGATAAAATGAAGAGGCTTTATAGATTTACGATGGACATAGGTGTGTGGCTTTACGAGGAACTCTAGAGGTGAGTTAAGTGAAAGTCACAAAACAGCAAATAGTCAGGCTTTACAAGATTTTGATGGGTAATCTTGGATTATTAGAACAACGAGTAAGGGTTTTAGAGGATATGGCTAAGATGCTTAAGAAGAAAAAGGAGGAATGAATAAATGCCCGCAACAGGAGCAGTTGCAGCTAAAGCATGGGCAATTGAGACAACCTTTAAGACTGAACCTGCAAGCGTAAGTAATGCATTTGGTCGTGGGACAAGAATCACTTCAATATCTTTAAAAAACAGTTTATCACCGCTTTATGAGATAAATGCAGTAGAAGCACAAGACCTTATACCAATGGCATTTGAGGGCGCATTTGGTATAGAAACCATTTTAACTGATGGAGCGTTATTCGAACCTTTACTAGGAAGCAAGTCTGGGGCAGGTACTGACCTAGACCCATATGTATATACAGTAGCAACGTCTATGAAAAGTATAACAATAAAAACTGGATTTACATCATCGTCAGCAGTAGGAGATACTCTTCTTGGGTGTGTTTTAACAAGCGCAAGAATAGCGATTAGGTTAAATGAATATGCTATGCTGACTTTATCTGGACTATATGCGAGTAAAAGTATTAGCACAAGTGTGCCTACAAATGCAACAACTACTGCAGCGCCATATACATTCATTGATGCGACTTTTGAGTTCCCTACTGGAACAACTGTTGGAAAAGTTCAGACATTAGAATTGACAATTGCGACAAATGCAAACTTTATTAGAGAATTAAATAATAGAGAGCCCGTAGACGTGTTCAGAAAAGAGACTACATATGATGGGCGGTTCACAGTAATAGCAGAAAATAAAGACTTTATTGCATATGCACTAGGAGGCACAACTACTGCGACAACTCCACAAGATACCATAACAGCACAAACAGCGAAACTAACATTTACAGACGGAACAAGAAATCTGGTCTTCGAACTTTCAGGGGTTAAATTTGACACTTTAGACTATGCAATTCTGCCAAACGACATAATCATGTTCGATATAGCATTTAAGGCGACATCTATAACAGTAAAAGAATGGAGCGCTTAAATCTAAATCTTTAAATTTATTTATTTATTAAAAGCAATTGGAGGGAAAAGAAAGATGGAAGAAGCAGTTGTAGAAGTATTCTATAAAGGTTCTCTCTTCGCAGTTACTTTGAGGGAACTCACATTTAGAGAATATAATAGCATAATGAGAAAATATATAAAAATCTCTCTTGAAGGTGGAGTAGCGACAATTAAAGATATAGACTATTTTGGAATAGAAGAGGATATTTTGCGGACATCTATAAAAGAAATAAAATTTGTGAAAAGCACACATGAATTAAAGCCAAATGAGGCTGTTGCTATTCCGTCAAAAGAGGAATTCTTGAATGGATTATCCAATTCTGAGGGGCAAAAATTAAAAAGAAAAGCTATGGAACTAAACCCTTTGCAGATTTAAGTATGGAAGAAGAATGGAAAATAAAGGCGATGCTTATAAGTGGGGCAAGAACACCAGAAGAACAGCAACTTATGGTATACTATCTATGTGCGATGATGTTTGGATGGACACCGAATCAAGTTGATGAAATCAGTATTAACACACTAAGGAGATTGTTGCTCTTAGTTAGAGAAATAAAAAGGAGACAAGAATTGTGGCAGAAGAACTTAAGTTTCCACTAAAGATTGAATTAGAGGCAGATATAGAGAATTTCGTGAACAAATTAAATGAAGCTTTGAGTCGAGTAAAAATCTCTATTCCAGTAGATATAGGGCGCAGAAGAAGAGCAGTTGAAGAAGAACCTGCTGAAGAAAGAGAAGGATTATTTCAGGTATTTACTAAAGGACTTACTAAATTAGGGAAAAATATAACAGGCGGATTTATGAAGGGATTAAAAGGCATTGTAGCATCTCCTCTTTCAATAGCTGTTGCGGCAGGTCAGGCATTAGTTGAAATTGGGAAATCTATCTTAGCATTGGGTAAAAGATTTTCTGGTAGCTTTCGTGCATTATTAAAGCTGTTTGAAGTCACAGTTGGTTTACTTCTTAAGCCGATATTTGACCTCTTTGCGTTTCTTCTTATTCCTATTATAAAACGTATATTAAGAGACCTTGTAATTCCTATTAACCGAACATGGAGTAAATTCATAAGAATAAGCAATTTGCCAGAATTAATTGAAACAGGATTTAATAATCTTGTTGATGGAATTATTGAAGCATTAAAGACTGCTGGTGCTACTATATTTGAAGGAGTGAAGACTGCTGCAGAACCTCTTGCGCCTATATTTTTAGGTATGGGAAAAGCAGCAGTTGTATTTGTAGAATTAGTTGCTGGACTGGCTGAGCCCATATCTGGATTAGTTAGAATGTTTGGAGAGGCATTTAAGGCGTGGGGAGAAGTATTTGAAAGAATTGCCAATGCAAACATACCGTTTATTAGTGATGCATTTAAAGGATTGTCTGATGTTCTAGAGACAATGGGAGACAAAATGATAGGCATTGCAGACAATATATCTTCGGTAGGAGAAACAATATCATCATCAGCAGATAATTTATCTTCAAAGCTTGAAGACGCCCAGAAAGACATAGAAGAAATGACATCTTCAATATCAGAAACATCAGAAAGTGTAGTTACCTCGGCAACAGATATAGAAGATAAATGGTCAGATACGAAAGAGATAATAACTCGTGTACATGACAAATATATTCTAAGCATAGATGAAGTATTTGGAGGAATTGCTGAGAAAATAAAAGGACTAGGAGCAGCTGACGGTGCGATAACAAAAATAACAGACAGTCTAGAAACATATGCGACCTATATACACAAGAAGATAACTACCGCGACGGCAGGGACTATTGGAGGAGAACCAATAGCGGCGCTACAAGGAGGAGGACTTATCAACGTAGCAGGTCTCTACTATCTTCATCCCGGCGAACGAGTTCTTCCTAGAGGCGAATCAGTTGTTGATATTGGGGGAGTAACAGTAGTTGTAGAAGGAGGAATAGGTGACGTTAGTGAATCTAAATTGGAAGAGTGGGCTGAAAAAATAGCAGAAATTGTTGCTCAAAAAGTTAAAGAAAAAACAACAATAGTAAGAGAATTCAGGCTTTAGAGGTGATAAAATGGGAAATATAATCTTTACTAGAACACGAGATAATCAGACATATACTGTTTCTAAAATCCAAGAATTAGGTGTAGATTTTAACANGGAAGTAGAGCCGATATCTATTCCTGATGAAAATGAGCCGCAAGTTGTAGTTGTAGGTGGCTGTATAATTCCTATGACAATTCAATACATAAGAAAAGAATTAACCATATCAGACTTGAAGACAGAAGTTCAGACTCTTAGAGATTTCTTCGCGACGGGTTATTTTGGAGAAGAATATAAGATAGAAATTGAAGACTGGGGCTGGACAGAAGCCGAGGGAAAAGAGTTATACGGCAGCATTCAAACTCTTTCTATTAGGCAGTCTGCTGGTGTTCCTTATATGCTTAGGATAACTATAAGATTTCATATAGGGACGGTGATTTAAAAGTGTATAAAATAAAGATTGGGACGACAGAACATAAGATTGTTAAGCTTACTATGTCCCAATTATTAAATGAGGTTGATTCGTTTACGGCATTTGTGCGAAATAATGATAGTACAAGAGCAGATTTGACAATAGGTCAGACTATAGAAATTTATAAAAATAATTGGCTAGTCTTGACTGGCATAATTGTTGATAGAAATATTAGAAGAGGTTTAATTAAACTAACTGGAAGAGAAGTGATTTGGAACTTATATGACAAGGTTCTTGAAATAGACCAAGGTCAGACCGATAAAAAATATATAACATGGAGCGGGAGTGCAAAAACATTATTGGAAAAGTATATTGTCACATCTCCATTTACTTTAGAGTATAATATTGATGATGCGACAATTGGCGTAACTTTTGTTCATAAAAAGCATCTCGATGCTATTAAAGAAGTGGCAAATAAATTAGCGGCTGATTGGAAGAGTGAAGGATATAAAGTCATATTTGATAATTTGGGGTTCAAGAAACCTGCGTACTATACTCTTGATGGAACTGATGATTATATTTCTGCGCCAAATGTAATTGATACGAGACCGTTTACAATAGATATGATGATAAAATTAGAGGCTATTCCAACATCTGGAACATTTATTTTTGATACTCGCGATGAAGTTTTCTGTTTAGGTGGGAAAGGGTTTTTAATTCAGCTAAGTACTTCTGGAACTGCTCGTGTTGGAATTGGTTCTACGTTATATTCAGTTGTTGATGAAACATTTAATAGTAACACATTAGATACGCCAGTTCAATTAGCTAATACATGTCTTGTTTCTGGGACAGTTGTTGTTACGACTACAGACGGATTAACTACATTTACAGAAGGTACGGATTATACAATAGATTATGTAAATGGAACAATTACTTGTTTGTCGACTGGTAGTATGACTGCAAATACAGATTATTTAATAGATTATGATTATTATAAATTTGTTTGGTCTTCATATTCAATTGATTTATCAGATTTGCAATTACATAAATTACAAATAACAGTAACATCAACTACAATGAATATATATATGGATGGAACATTAATTGAGACAGTAGACATTAGTGCAGTTACAGAGGCATCTTTAAAAGTTGCCACATCAATGATGATTGGTTGTAGATATAATGGAACTGGATATACGAATATGAGATTTGATTATATTAGAGTTTATAATTCTGAATTATCAACGAGTGATTTACAGCGTAATAGAGACGAAAGATATAACCCAATAACAGATAATTTGGTTCTTTGGTATGATGCTGGTTGGACAAAGAATACAACAATTAGAGACTTGAGTGGAAATGGAAACGATGGAACAGTTAATGGAGCAACGCAGGGATTAGACGAGTTTCCCAAATATACAATAATCTTCTATGACCAAGACAGAGAGAAAATAATCAATAAGATTTATGTGCGAAGATATCAGGGAGACCCAATTAGAAGAAGTGAGACAGAGACTTTCAATTCTGGTACTCTTGATACATGGGTAGACTTGCCTCAGATGCAAGCGATTTACACGAACTATAAGTCTGATGTGCAAAGAGAGACCGAAGTAGTGACTACAACCGATGGTGCTACGACATTTGTGCGTGGTGTTGATTATGAAATGGATTATGATAATGGAAAAATAAAATGTCTGTCTACTGGTTCTATGGTGGCAAATACTGACTATAAAATAACATGGTACACAGAAGACTATGTTTATGATAATACGGCTACATCTATTCGTGAGGAGTCTTATTTTGCGGGAAGAAATGAAGATGAAATATCTACTATTTGGCAATATGCTATGAATCTTATTGAAAGCTTTAAGACAGCCTTTGAACAGCTTAAGGTTCTCATTCCTCATAATATTGTTGAGAAATATGCTTTACGTGCAGGAGATATAATAAAACTACAAGATTCCACATTTGGATTAACGGCTACAGAATATAAGATAAAAGGATATAAAATAGAGAGTAATAAGTCGGCATATCTTTTTGATTTAACAAGCTATTCTGATGATGTTGCTAAATATTTAAGTGACTTAGAGAGAGAGTTAAGAGATGTAAGAGCGACATTGGCGACAATAGAAAAGCTTAACGAAATAAAGAGTGGATTAGTGCCGAGAGACGACAATACATATACTCTTGGCACGGCTGAAAAGAACTGGGCAGAGGGATATATTAGTCAAAAACTACAGTTAAGATATGGAGGCATCTATGGAGTACAATATATCGAGATGGTAGGTTCGTCACATCCTCTTGGAAAATATAGATACCCGATTACAATTAAAAATTATGATACAACTGAATATACAAATGTACAAGTTAAAATAGTTTTAGACAGTTCTAATTTTGATTTTTCTTTATCTACAAGTGATGGAAGAGATATTAGGTTAACAGATGAAAATGATAATGAATTACCTTTCTATATTGAGAAGTGGGATACAGCTACACCAGCAGCGACGATATGGGTAAAAATTCCTACTCTTCCAGCATCTCCAGATGGTGTAACTGCTGGCGTTGTAAATATTAGATTATATTGTGGTTATGATTCGTTTACGAGTAAAAGTAACAAGTCGGCAGTCTTCAATTATTATGATAATCTTTTGGCGAATAGTGGGTTTGAGACAGGAGACCTAACGAGTTGGGATACTACAGGTCTGTCATCTCCTTATGTGAGTCGGGTAGAATCATTAGGATATAATCCTTATGCAGGAAACTATGCTCTTTGGATACTTGTACAGGGAGATGCTCTTCTTGGTGATGAAGGTTATATATCTCAGACAGTAAGTTTGTCGGGAGAAGTTTTCTATGAGGCTACTTGTAGAATTTACAGAAGTTGGAGAAAAGTAGTTAACGGAAGAGATAGCAAATTCGAAATATATGCGCAAGTAGATACAACAGATGTATTTCGTGAAACAATTACAGGAGATGCGACGTGGCTAGAAAAGATACTAAATATTGATACATCGGCTGCGCCATCTTCACTTACCATAAAATTGGGAGTAAAAGCATTATCTGATAGTCCAGAAGCCGATGATGCAAGCATTGTTACCGACCCCGGTTTTGAGACATGGACAAGCGTAACAAACCTGACATATTGGAGCGAGGTTGATATTCAACAAAATACGTCTTATTTGCATAGTGCGTCGTCTACATATTCAGTTCAAGAGTTGCTTGGTGGCTCAAGTGAAGTATCACAGACAGTTCCTAATGTGCTTACCAAGCTAATATATGAAAGAGGCGTCTGGAGTTATGCGCCCTCTGGTGCGCCACAGTATTATATTACTGTCATAACCGAATATAGCGATGGGACAAGTGATTCAGATACAAATCTTTGGTCGTCAGGAGTATGGTCGGACAATACATTTGTTATTTCGGCGAACAAAGAGATATCGAGGATTAAAATATCTAATCCGAACACGGACATATCTATATATATAGATGATGTGCATTTCTATGCTCAGTCGCCGTGTGCAATGTTTGATGAGGTAAAATTAAGTGCTTATACAAGAGTAGCCACTACAACAGACCCAACAGTTAGCGTAGGTACTATGGAAGACTTAACAACAGGAGTGCCAACGATACAATTCAAAGCAAGTCCAATGAAAATCTTAAATTCAACTGGTAGCTTAGTGATGGATTTAGAAGATGACCTAAGTGCCAAGTTTTACGGAAACGTAGATATTGTTGGAGGTCTAACTCTTGGTAATACTTTACAGATTGGTGGAAACATTACTGTTGGTGGAGGTCTTACTGCGAACTGGAAGTCAAAAGTGTATTTGAGTAGTGGAGGTGCAGCTGACCATTTTGTTCTTGAAGTTGGTGACTCTCTTGGCGTCTGGCTACAGTTTAAGAACATTGACAGATATTGGATAATTGGCATAAACTCTGCTGAGGAATTTCACGTTGAAGATAAGACCGCTGGAACAGCACCGTTTAAAATAAAGCCTGCTGCCCCTTCAGACTCTCTAGTGATTGATAGTACTGGAAACCTTACAGTTGGTGGAACTCTTTATACTAGTGGTGTACTCGAAATTAGAAGGTCAGATCCAAACGACTTTGTGAAAATGGTTGATACAGATACAAACGATTATTTTGCATGGAGAATTACATCAACAGGTGATTTATGTCTAGACATATACGATTCTTCTGCTGGTGTACATAGATATCCAATATATTTCTATCCAAGTTCTGGAAATGTTAAAATCTCTTATAATTTAACTGTTGGTGGAAATCTTACACTTGGAACCGCTACGACTAATTATATTAGATTAGGTTCGAATTTAAGAATATACTCAAAGAATACGGAGTGGATGCATGTTCGTAATGCGGGCGATACGGATTATATCGGTGTGGCAGCTAAGAAGTTATATGTTTCGGGTTGCTATATTATAGGAAGTACATCGTACTTTGCTCCTCAAAATGATGCCACATATGATTTAGGAACATCAACAAATAGGTGGAGAAACATAAATCTTTCTGGCTATGGTCTCTTTGGCGGCGTTATAAGAGTGAGAGGTAACAGATTATCTTGGAGTGATTCAAGTGCAGGAAACTTTCAGTATGCACTTATACAAGGTAAAACAGCAGATGGATATCATTATATTATTGTTCCTTGTGACAACGCTGGCACAAAAACTGCTAATGTAGGATATCTTGGAGATTCATCGTACTATTGGTATAGAGTAACAGCAAGAACGGTGTATTACAAGGCGCTATCATCGTTCGCTTGTGCATTAGATTTGGCAGATTTGCCAGTAGATAGTAAGTTTAAGACAGTACAAGAAGCAAAAGATTTCTTAAGGCGCGAATATACTAAACAACGTTATCACATGCCGTATAGGAAGAAATGTCCAAAATGCGGAAAGGAATATCATGCGACACATTGTGATAAATGTGATTGTGGCGAAGAACCCGAATTAGGATTACGATGTATCTGTGGTAAATGGGTTAGACACGAAGAAGAAATATGTCCAGAGCATAGAGACCAATGGGAAGATAAATATTGTTTTAGGACATCTGATGTTATTGAAGCAGTAGGCATAGTGTTAATTGATATTTTAGATAGATTAGAAAGACTAGAAAGAAAACTATAAAATGCGAAATCTTTATAAGTGAATACTCGACTAAATAAGATGAGATATAAATTTTATAATACTGCACGTTTACTATATCAATTATAAGATGGCATTTAAGATGCATGGTTAAAGTCTTAATAAAAAGTAGAGGTGTAAAATAGAATGTCATATACTGAAAGAGAAGCACTAAACAAAATGGTTAGACATGAAGAAGGTACACAGACGGGAAATACAGCTGACACGTATAGCAACATCTTGGATTGGGATACTCGTGTACTATCAAGTAAGACTTTAATATTGGCAAATACAGGCGCAAACTCATTAGATTATCAGGTTATTACACGTGCAGCATATAATGGAACAGATTTTGTAGAGACAAGTGGAAGTTTGGCTGCTGGAGACACTATTAAGATTGTTCTTAACTCGTATTATGCGCGTGTAATCGTGAAAGTAAAATCAACAACAGCAGGTAGTGCGACATCTTATCAGTTAGACTACTGTGCAAGAGGAGTGATGTAAAGTGGCGGTTTATAGAGACATAGCAATGCCACAAAGAATGTATAACAGAGGGGTAACTAGGAAAAACATAGGGTTAAGCTTCGGTGGAGTAAATGATTATATTGAAGTTCCAGATAGTGATGCTCTTAGACCTTCTTATATTACTGTCGAAGCTTTAGTTTATCCAACGTCCAATCCTGATATTGCACGTGTAGTTTGTAAGCTTGATGGTGAACGTACAGAATACGCTTTAGATGTGAGAAATGGAGTGGTTATTTTTTACATTGCAGATGGAACCAATTGGTACAATGCTAATAGTGGAAGTTATACTTTAGAGTTAAATAAATGGCACCATCTTGTTGGTATATATGACGGTTCTAGTATCAAGGTATATGTAAATGGTGATTTAAAAGGCACCAATACAGTAAGTTTGACGATAGCACATAGTACATATCCTCTTACAATAGGTGCAGATGCATATGCTGGTTCTGCTCAGAGAAGATGGGATGGTTATATTGCCTATGCTCGTATTTATAACAGGGCTCTTAGTGATACAGAGATAGCTTGGAACATGAACAATATCAATAATCCAGTTACCGATGGCTTAGTGATGTGGCTACCGATGAACGAAGGAGTTGGAAGCACAGTTTACGACCATAAATGGACAAGCGACCCGTATGGGTATAAGGCAGTTTATCTTGATGGAGTGCAGAATTATATTGATGTAGTGGATTCGTCAAGTTTCCAGTTTAGTGAGAATATGTCGTTAGAGTTTATAGTTAAAGTTACAGGTGCAGTTCAGACAGGCATTCATCAAACTATTATGAGTAAACATAACTGGGCTGATAGAGATAATGATGGTACATCTAACATTTGGGGATTTTGGGTCGAATGTAATCGGGATAGTGTAGAGGGACAATTGGCTTTTGCTTTTGGAGATGGATATAGGCATAAAAGTGTAGTTGCTAACAATGTGTGGACATATGATGAGACATGTCATTTTGTGATAACAGTAACTTATAAGTCTGATGTTGATTTGTCCGATGTTATACTTTATAAGAATGGGCAAGTTGCATCTCAATGGAATGATGTTGATAGCCGTTATGAAAATATTAGTGGTCAGACATTTAGAATTGGCTCGATTAACTATACTTTGAATCAATTGCTCAGAGGAAATATTATATTGGTGCGTATGTATAACCGTACTCTTAGTGAATTCGAAATTCAACATAACTACAATAATCCTTATAGTCCCGCTACTGATGGTTTAGTACTTTATTTACCATTGAATGAAGGTATTGGAAACGTTGTTAAAGACTATAGCGGATATGGAAACGATGGAACAATAAAAGGAACAAACGATGGCACTATATATGGTGCATCTTGGATAGATGATTTAAGAACAGAGGTGTTATGAAATGAGTTACAAAACATATTCAGATAGCGTGCCAGAAAAAATCGTGAAACAAACAATAATACCAGATAGTGCAAGTGCAGATGCGTTAGTGATAAGAGATTACCAAGACACAGAAAATAGAATAAAACTAACAGAAAGTGGAGAAGTTATAATAAGAGATTTTATGTTAAAGGAATTAGATACTAGTTATCTTGCGTTATATGACTCGGGCGGAATTAATTTAAGAAGCTTACAATTGGCTACGCTTTGGTGCAAATCTCCTATAGCTATGGGAGATAATACATTTATAGGGCCCGAAAACGCAGGGGCTACAACATCTTTTTCAATAAAATCAGGTGACGGCTCTACATATAGAACTGTTCTTAAAGCTATTGGTGGACAGTTAGGACTATATTCATGGGATGGCTCAGCAGAGCAATTAATAGCTAAGGGAAATGCGGGCTACCTAGAACTAGCGAGAGCAAAGCTTACAGGAGAACTAAATGCTAATAGTAACAATATTATCGGAGTAAATTATATTTACCCAGCGAGAGTGGTAGCGAGGGCAGGTTTAGATTTAATTATAAGGCAACAACCAAGTCAGGCATATTCGATAAGGTTTCAAACAGCGAATACTGCATTAACTGATGCTTTAGATCGGTTAGTTATTGAAGGTGGAGCGGATGTTGCAGATATTAAGATTCAGAATGCAAATTTGAATATTGGAGCAAATAAGATAAAGACCACTAATTTATTGATAAAAGAACTGGCAGCTTCTGCTGTGTTTGATAATGAAGAAAGTATAGGTATAAGAGATAGTACTGACACTACTTATCGTAGTTTATTTATTAAATGGATTGGGATTTTGACTGGCTATGGAATACGTACACAGGCAGATGCAACGAATTACTATACGTTACAGTCTTATGATGGTACGACATATCAAGATAGTGCAAAATTAATGGGCGGATTATTTGGACTCAGAGTGTTTAGTGCCGATTATGGTGGAGCATTTGCGACATTTACGCCGCCAAGTGGTTGGGAAGGAGCAATGCTTATAGCAGAAGATACAAATGCAACAACGCCGGGACAGCGATTATATGTTTATGTAGGTGGAGCATGGAGATATATTGATTTGACCTAAAGGTGATAATCTTGAAATGGCATAAAGGACTTATAGGATTCGCAGTAATGTTAGTGATTTACGGTTTATGGGGATTCTGGGACTTAGAAGTACATCCAAATTGGAATCCATATCCGTTGCCATTTGAAATTCTCTGGCTTAAACGATGGATAGCAGCTGATTTATTTACTTTCTTAATAACTCTTGGTGTAGGAATCTTGTTAATCTTAATATGTAGGGAAAAAGAATAGGAGGGTAGAATAGTTTGGTAAAAGTAGATTTAAGACTTGAAAATATATCTATACAAGATTTGGCAATAATTCAAAACGAGGCAATGAAAGAGCAAATGACAATTGAGCAGTTTATTCTTAAGGCAATATCTGAATATATAAGAATGAAATATGAGTCGCCAAAAGAAGAACAAGAAGAAAAGATGGAAAATAAATAGTATGGAAAACTTTAAATTATAAAAAGATACTTAAAAGATTGAGGTGAATATTATGGATTTAACATTTTGGCTGACATTACTCTCTGGTGCAGCGGCTACCGTTGCTGGAATCTTAAAGAAAGTGAGAAGTTGGATAAAGGAAAAAGCACAAACTATGGCTGACATTGCGATTAAACTTTATGAGAACGTAGACAAAACAACTGATGAAATGCTTGCAGAAGCAGAATTATTCGAAAAAGTTGCTCACTTCATCAAAGAGCCAGACGATGCAGAAAGTCTTTATACTGAAATTATGGCTAGAGTAGAAGCAAAGAAGAAATTAATCAAAGAAATCAAAGAAGATGCACAAGAAATATATAAAGATATAAAGAAACTATTTCTCTAAATGAGCAAAGGGAGATGATTAGATGGAAGAAAAACACTCCTTTATTCTTTTATTGTCTGACACACATATAGGTAGGGTAACAAAAAGCTATGATATTTTTGTATTTCAAAAGAGGATGGACACTTTAAGAAAAGAATTGATAAAGGCGAAGAAGCAGATAAATAGGAGTTTTCCACTACCAGATTGTCACATCTTCTTTCTTGGTGATATTATAGACAATGAGGCTAATTGGAAAGAGCATCCATTTGAAGTATCGTTGTCTGTGGAAGAACAAATAGAGATTGCAAAGAATGAATTTGCATATTTTATAACTGGATTACGACCATATTTCAAGACTGTTCATGTGCATGCAGTTATGGGAAATCATGGCAGAGTTCAAGGAAGAGCAAGAGCACCAACCACTAATTGGGATTATGTTCTTTATAAATGGCTAAGAGATATCTTGGAAGCAGAAGACGTTAGATTTGAGATACAAGACGAATGGTACGGGATGGCTAATATCGGGAAGTTTCAAGTATTGTACACTCATGGCGATTGCGTATATTCTTATCATGGGATTCCTGTTTACGGCTTAGTAAGAAGAGCATTAATGTGGAAAGCAGGCGAAATTGGAGAAAACTTTAGCAATGTATTTATTGGACATTGGCATGTACCGTCTTACATAGTAATGAATAAATTAGGTTTGTATATAAACGGGACATTTTTGACAGATGACCCTTACTCTTTAAAGAAAGGATATGCGCCTGACCCAGCGCAATGGGTTATCGTGACTAATCGGGAAGGGAAAGTAGCATGGCATAAGCTAATATATATTTAAAAGGAGTTATGAGCGTGGCAACAGAAACTACGATAGAAACAGTAGAGAATCAAGAAGGATACATAACTATTTTAGATGAACTCTATCATTTATTTGGATTAAAAAAAGGAAAATATATTCTTAGAGTTGCATGGATTCCTCCTGCATTAGAGGGGGCTTTTAATGATTATGGTCAAATTAGGATTGAGATAATTTTCAAGAACGATAAAGGTAACTATGAGCGGATTTGGTTTGACTTAGAGATGGAAAGAGCATGCATCTTAAATAGGCAACTTGATAGAGCAATTCGACATAGTATTGATACAATAGATAGTATTTATCGTGGATTTATTAAAAAATGTAAGGAAGAGGAGAGACAAACAAGACAAATGGAAGAAAAGAAGGTGAGAGATAGTGGCATTTACATCTAAGGTCAAAGGACTATTCTCACGGCTAAGAAATGTTAATAAGAGCGCAGCAGAGACAAGAGTAGTTTTCTTATACCGTCCCATAGAAATGGGGACAATGATTAGCTATGACGACGTTAAGATTCCAATTCAACAGTTTACATTTCTTGACATGCGAACCATGTACTTACAGAGCGATGTACTTAGAACAATTATACGAGTGTTGGTTCAAGAAACATTCAGAAATAAACTGGAGATAGTGCCTAAATTCAACTATAAATGTGCTGAGTGTGAGGCGACCTATGACTATAAGCCTCCTCTCTGTGAGAAATGTGGACATGATATCTTCATTACACCAATGAAAGATGAGAGAGAACTTTTAGAGAAGTTCGTAGAAGAAGCAAATACAAATAAAGAACATCTATTAGATGTCTTAAAGGCAATGGACGTTGATATTAATCTTTATGATAATGCATTTATTGTTGTACTGAAAGAGTATGAATTTAATGAAGAAGGAAGAATAGAAACAGCGAGAGTTAGAGAAATATTCAGGGCAGACCCTAGTAAAATCTTCATGGTTATTAATAGAAATGGACGATTCGGCATGACTGATGACAATAGATTTGTATACTTCTGTTTAGAGCACAGAACTGTTGGACATAAGCTGACGGACACAGATATAAAAATGGGAAATACAAAGTGCCCAATTTGTGGGAAAGAGATGTATCCAGCATGGTTTAAAGCAGTTCCATTTGCAGGTTCAGGATTTCAGCAAAGCCAACAAGTCTATTATGCGCCGGGCGAGGTACTTCATATTAAGAAATTTGGACATGGAATTGGCTATGGTCTAAGTCCTCTTCTTACACTCTGGATTAAATTGATGATATTGTTCAGAATGGATTATTATATGCTAATGGCTTATCATTTTGGTAGACCACCAAAAGGGCTCTTGATTGTAAGAGGAGAAAAAGAAAGCGTAGAGAAAGCTTGGGATTATATGATTGAACAGACGAGATTAAATCCTCACATGATACATCCTCTTGTAGTTGAAGGAGAGGAAGCAGGAAGCGTGAGAAAAGTAGCTGAATACATCGATTTATCTTTGAAAGCTGAAGATACAGCATTCATAGAATATAGAAATGAACTGCGAAGGGCAATAGGAGCCGTCTATGGGGTGCTACCATTATTCCAGTCTGATGTTGGAGGCGCAGGAGGATTAGCAAACGAGGGATTACAAGTTATTGTTACCAACAGAACCGTAAGAGCCGAACAGGAAATTTTCAACGAAAAAGTTCTAAAATGGTTATGTAAACAAATTGGTGTTAATGATTGGATAATCAGAGTAAAGAAGAATGAAGCAAGAGATTTAATGGCTGAGATACAGAGATTCGAAGCAAGAGCAAGAGTGGCAACTATAATGCAACAACTGGGATTTGAGGTTCATCTTATTGAAGGAGAAGACGGCTTAGACTTCAGATATGAAGAGAAGTCTCCAGAAGAAAAACTGAGAAAAGCATTAGAGGCAGTTCTTGGAAGAAGAGTAAGCAATGAAGAAATGATGCAAATATTACAGCAAATAACTGGCGAAGGAAAGATTCCAGAAGGACAAGGAGGAGCACGACCAATAGGTGTAGTTGGAGGCGGAGGACAAGTAATTCCAGTAGAAGGAGAGACTGAGGCAGAACGACCGAGACTAGAAGAACAAAGAGTTGAGGGAGAGCCAACTGGAGTAAAAAGACGTTGGAGAGAAATTGTACGTGAGGGGTGAATAAATGAATCCTTCTCTTTTTCTTCTCGAAATATTAAAACAAATCTATAAAAGGAGAATATATGTATCTGACCCTAGTGAAGCGCCAAGAGGAGTAATCTTATATAGAGGAGAAAGAGGAGGAATATTTTATTATCCAAGTGACCTATTACGCCCGCGAAATGAAGTGGAAGAAGAAGCTGGTATAAGACCTAAGGAACAAGAACAAGAAGAAATAATGGAACCGCCTATCTGGGAAGATTTATTAAATAAGTTTCGTGAGATGAAAGAGAGAGGGGTAGCGGCAACTTTAGAAGAGCAGTTTTATTTTGGGTTTTTTGAAAATACAATAAATACACCAGAGGGAGCAATAAAAGTTCCTTTCTTTACTCTTGATTGGAGAGTGCGAAAAGAGATAGAAAGAGAACGGAAGAAATATCTTGAAGAAAAAGGAGAGTTACTTACAGAACCCGTGCCTTGGAGTAAGATTATGGAAGTTGCAGAAAAAGCTATAAGTGAAGAGTTAGGAATAAGTGGATTAGGACGGGCTTGGACTATCTGGAGAATGTGGATGAGTAATGGATATAAATATTATTCGCCGCAAATAGAAAAAGCTATTGTTAAATTTAGAAATAGAAAAATTCCATATCGTGTTTTACAGTATAGAATAGATAATCTTCCAGAAGAGCAACAAAAACTAATTAGAGAAGGTTGGAAAATTATCGAACAAACATCTCTCGATGAGTTATTAAAATATAAATATCTAGTAGAAAGTTTTCTGAGAAAATATTTTGGTGAAAAGTTTTATCTTTATCGTGGGATAAGCGCTGTTGAGAAAACCATGTCTGATTTATCTCAGTTTGCGAGAGGAGATAGAAATCCTAAAAAAGCGAGACTTTATGGAGTATTTTCTAGCTTTACAACTAATAGGCGGATAGCTGAAGAGTTTTCAAGAGGAGGAGTTGTTCGAGTATTAGTCACGCCAGAAATGTGTTGGGGAGCATATTTTTCGGCTAGTGCAGGGTTCTTGCGAGAACAAGAAATAATAGTTGAACTGCCAGACGGAGGACTTGAAGGAGAATTTACCGAGTGGAAAGGAGAACAGTCTAGATACGAACTTGCTTATAAGTTATTTGAAAAAATGAAGGCACATCCAATTTATGCTGTAACGGAAGTTTTTAGTTTTGTAAATACTGTAATGTCAGCGCTAAGGTGGGATTTATATGCTCTTGATGAACTTATCGATGACGACGCTAAAGAAGGAGTACGTGAGATAATAGATTTCCAAAGTTTAGCAAATGAAGTGAGAAAATATATAAGAGAAGGATTACAAATTAGTAAAACTGCCTTTGAAGGTGGGTATCCCAAGCCAACAGTAATAGAAGAGGCAGAAAGCTGGTTACAAACAAATTTAATATCAAAAGAAGATTTATCTTTGGTGCATCATACTATTAAAAAATTAAAAGATTGGATATTAGATATAGAAAGTGAGTATGAAGCTTTAGATGAAGAATATGGAGAAATCATGAAATCGCTAAGACAGCTGGGAGTGAAACAAAGCGCTAAGGATATATTTTTTGAGACTCTTAAAGATATTCATGAACATATGCGATATTATAAAAACAAAATAAATGAATATGTTACTAAACTTGAAGAGTTAATCGAAGGTGTTAAAGGTGGAGAAGAAGGATAGTTTAGAAAAAATTTTAGAATCCTTAAAGAAAATAAGGGTTGAAACTGAGAATTATGATGAAATAATTAAATATATAAAGAAAAATAATCTTGCTGGTGTCTTTCTAGAAGAATGGTTATTTGGAGGAGATGATTGGTTAAGAAAAAGAAGAAAGTTAGAAGCAGAAGGAATATTAGAAACCGAGGAAGAAGAAGAAACAGCTGAAGAGACAAAAGAAACTAAAAAGTCTTTGTATGATATTCTTAAACAAATAGAACAAGAAGGAGTTAAAGTATATATTAGAGACCCCTCTGAAGCGCCACAAGGAGTAAAAGTTTATCGAGGTAAAAGAGGGGGATATTATTACTATGCACGAAGAAGAGAAGCTAAAGTTGAAGAGAAACCAGAAGAAAGAAGACCAAGAGAAGAAATAGAAAGACCTGTTGTATCACATATAAGAGAAAGTATTGATAGTCCTACATCTACATTTGCAGTTGGTAAAAATGCACGGGAGCAAATTCTCAGTATCGATAATGACGATAGGCGAATAAATTGGGTTAAAAATCTTAAGATGTATTTAGATACATTACGTTATAAATATGTTCCTTATGTTGTGGAGAACAGAGAAACTGGCGGATTTACAATTATGTTTGCTGGGCTGACACGTGACATACAGTTAGTATTTGATGCTACTGAGCCTCCTGATGAGGTCGATTATCCTAATGTAAGGAAACATTTAGAAGTAGATATGAAAGATGTTTATGATACTCTTCTTGGTGTTGAGATGTTTTATGATTTATTGTCGAGGCAGTTTCCCAATAGAAGATTCAATATATCGGTTCAATTTTTGAAACGAGCCAAAGTTAGTTTCCTGATAAAGAAATATAATGTAACAGAAGAGAAAGCATCAAGAATTGCAGCAATATTCGAATCGGCAGGAAATATGTTAATCTTCTTTAGAGAAGTAGAGTATTGTAGATTGTCGGATGATATATCATTTTTCGATAAAGAGGCAAAGATAATACATTCAGTTACGGCACACGAATTAGGACATCTTATTCATCATTTATTATGGGGAGACTTAACAGCGGAAAGGTTAAATAATGCAATTGATAAATATCTTGGTATAATAAAGGAGAAAATGTATCCAGCTGAAGAGAGAGTAATAGAATGGAGAAATGTAATAGAGAAGGAAGGAAAATTTCTGACAGATTATGAGTCAGAAGTTCTTTTAGGAAAACTATATTATTGTTTTTTACAAGAGACGTTCGCTGAGTCTGTTATGACTTATTTATTATATCCAGATTATCTTAAAGAGAAACATCCTCGTCGTTACGAATATCTTAAAAAATACTTACCATTACTTGAAGGAGTATTTAGGAGGTGGCTCAAATAGCAGAGAAAGAAAAGAAAAAACAAATTACCCAAGTTGCAGGGAAGTATGATGAAAATTTTAGACCTGCTAAGAAAGACAAAGATGCCAAATACGAATGTATATATCTTGAGGATGCAGATGGTAAACAAGCATGGGGGTTTGTGATTAGACCAGAAAAGGAAGAGAAAAGTTTATAAGGATGATATCAACTATAATAAATAGACCGTCGTGGTGATACTTTTGTCACAGCCGAAAATCAGATTACTTAAGATTAGGAATGAGAAAAAGCGTATTTTTGAAGGTTGGGCTAGTGTAGAAGTTGTCGATAAACAGGGAGAGATAGTTCCCGCTAAAGAATTAGAAAAAGCTATGATTGATTTTATGGACAGAGGCGGGACTATCGTCTTCGAACATTCTAACAAGCCCGTGGGCAAAGTTCTCCAATGGCAAGTAGATATACATCCAATTGCTAAAAAGCCCGGTATCAAATTTATAGGAAAAATCTTCGACGACTATGAGTTTGACGATTGGGTTTGGGAACAAATGAAGAGTGGCACAGTCAAGGGATTTTCTATTGGCGCTCAAGCTGAGACTAAATCTGAGATTATCAAAGACGAAAAGACAGGGACAACTAAGCCTGTAAATCTTCTTCATGGAATTAGACTATTTGAGTTAAGCGCATGCTATGAAGGAGTTAATCCATTTGCCACAGTTACGGCTCTGAACTTCTTTGCCAAATCTTTAATGGAGAAAAAAGACTGTGGTGTATGCCAACTTATCAAGAAATATGAAAAGCGATTCACAGAACTATATAAGAGTGTCGCACAGAGTGAAGAAGTAGCTAAAGTTACGGCTCTTCTTGATAGTTTATTAGAAGAGGAAAATGTTGATAAAGTAAAGATGAAACAAATATTCAAAAGTCTTGTAACGGCTCTCTTGTTATTGTTAGAAGAGGCACAGAAAAAGAAAGTCTATGTAAGAGACGTATCTGAAGTTCCTCCCGGCGCTACTGCATATCGTGGCGAAAGAGGAGGAATCTATTATAGAACAGAGGAAATGAGAGAACGAGTAGGAGAAATAAGAGAGCCACCAAGAGCAGCCCCAGCAGGAAGAAGAGCACAAGAAGAGGCAGTCAATAGGTTAATTAGACAACATCCATTCACAAGTCTTATTAGATGCCGAGACGGCAACCCAGCAGTTGCTGCAGTTGTAGACCTTGTTAGCGGTTATGTGTTTCCAGTCTGTCAAAAACATCTTGATAAGTTATTAAAGAGGATACCCAAAGAGAAATTGCGCAACATTATTATTGTTCCTATTGAAGAGGTTAGACGAATATTTGGAAAGCAGAAAAGTTTAAATATAGAACTACCAGAAGAAATAATGAAAGCAATGCCTGATGATGTTTGGATTTTTAAAGCCGATATCTTGAAAGATACGCTTGTAGAAGTTCAAAAGCCGGGAGACGTAAGACCGCCTAAGAAATGGTTCGATGAATGTGTTCGTCGGGTTAAAGAGAGAGGGGCTGTTAATCCCGAAGCATTATGTGGTTGGGTTTATTATCATCAATTAAAGCCTCGTAAGCCTGAAGATACTGTCGATGAACCTGAGACAGTAACGGCACGAGAAAGAAAAAGAAGATGGTTAGCACGTAAGGCAGCAGAAGCAAAGAAAGATTCTAAGGTGAAGAAAAGCAATGCCAGAAATAAAAGAAGTTCTAGAAAAAATAGCAAAGGAACTAAGTGAGGTTGTTAGCGTTGTGTCCGATGCATTGCAGGGTATGTCAGCTGCTGAAGAGGCAGAAGAGGCAAAAGAAGAACAAGAAGAGGAAGTAACTGGTCAAGAAATTGAGGCTCAAATCTTCGAAGGAGAAGAGACTGAGAAATCTGAACTAGAAGAAGATATATATAAGTCTTTTGAAGAAATTGTGAAAAAGATTATAGTTGATATTGCTAAAGATGAATGTGGTGCCAGATTTAAGAATCCAGACGGCTCTTTCAAAGGGACGCCGGGAACTGGAGAGCGATTCGACAATTGTGTGAAATATATGAGACAATGCCGACCTGAAATTGACGACCCAGAGGCTCTTTGTGCCGCTATTGGTAGGAGAAAATACGGTAAAAGAGGAATGGCTGCATTGGCTGCTGCTGGTAAAAGTAAAAGTGAAAGTAAAGATGTAGAAAAATCAGAAAAAGAAAATAAAGAAGATAAAAAAACAACTGAGACTAAAACAGAAGAAAAGAAAGAACCTAAACAAAAAGAAGAAAAAATCGAATTAAAAGATACTGCAACATCTGAAAAAGTAGAAGTAAAAACAAATGTGACATCGACTCAAACTTCTGAGAATATGAATGTTCAAGGACAAGTAGAGGAAAAACAAAAAGAAGTTGTGACAACTCCAACGCCTCCTGCTCCAGTAACTACGCCAAGCACTACACAAGAGGAGGCTGACGACATTAGGCTTATCTTAGAAGGAAGGATAAAATCGTATGATTGGTTCAGAAAAGCAAAACAAAAATTTTTAGGTGAGTAAAGAAAATGAGTTTCGAATATAGAGTACTTACTATGGAAGATATTGAAAGATTCTATAAGGGCTTATCAAGTCCGTTCTATGGACTGTTAGAAGTAAGAAAAGCGACTGGGACTATCTCTACTGGTACTAGCGGTTACTTCCAAGCAAGATACGGTGCCCAAGTTTGGACACTCTTAAACACCGAGTCTAACATATTTGCCGCATTACCAAAAAGCACTTGGGTACGCTCTGGATGGAGGGTAAAGAGCGCATTCGCTAGCGACAAAGACTCAGTAGCTATTGCTGAGACTGGAAACTTTCCAGCTGCAGTTTATCCAACTATCAAGACAATAAGCACTTTGCCAAAGATTCAAGCAGAGAAATTCGAAGTAACACTTGTACATGACCAACTAGAAGCGAAGAGCCAAGATGACATTTGGGGTGCTGCACACCAAGTAAAAGTAGACATGGGCGCTGAATTCGCTAGACTCTTAAACCAGCAATTAGGCGCTTATGTTTCAGCTGCGACACCGGGAAACAAACTCTATGAACTTGACAGAGTAGTTGCAAAAGACACCGAAGAGGGTGCAAACTATTGGAACGTAGCTGGCGCTTCTGACATCTATGGAATTGACAGAAGTGCAAACACTTGGTTCAACTCTTATGTAAACTTATCTTCAGACGGCTCTGCAAGAGACTTAAGCGATGACATTATCAGAGACTTAATTGTTGGTACCAAGAAAGCTGGTGCTATGAGCACTTTCTGGCTAACTGGTATTGACACTTACTCAAAGATTCTAGGTCTATATACTACATTCGTAAGATACAATGACGTAGGTGAAATGAACATTACTCTTGGTGTTCAAGGTGTAAGAACAGAGCCCGGCGCAAGAGTTGGTCTAAGAGTTGCAAGCTTATACGGACTTCCAGTTATTCCCTCAGTAGACGCTCCTGCAGAATCATCTGGTATTAGCGAACTATTCTTACTTGACACAAGTGACCCAGAAGGCTATGGATTGCCAAGGTTAAGCATCTCAGTATTGAGACCAGTAGAGTACTATGAGACAAGCGAACAAGACATGCTATTACTTGACAAGCCCGCAATACGTGGAGTTTACATGTTCATAGGTGAATTAATAGCAAGAGACCCAACAAAACAAGGCAAAGCAAGAGACCTACAATAAAACCAACAATTATTTTCAATAATTTTTTGAGGTGAACAAAGGTGACATATATCTATCCTCTTAGGATAAAGAAAATAACTGGGTCAGCAACAGTATCAGCTGTTCCTGCTAACAGTTATAAGAAAGCTACTATCACATTATCAGAGCCTTATCTTGTTATATCAGCGAAAGTATCAACAAGCACATCGAATGCAGAAGTTGATGTAGTGAACTTTGGAGAGGGACAAATAGAAGTCAGAGCATATGACTCTTCTGGAGTTCAGCAAGACGTCGCTGTTAGCTATACTGCTTGGGTACTAATGGGAATCTAAAACAGACTATAGTTCAAGGAGTTTTTTATCCTATTATTTTTTATACAAATAAAGAAGGTGTAGTAGAGTGGCAAATTATGTGACTCCTGACGAAATAAGGTCGCTGTTGAATGTAGATTCTTCAAAATATAGTGATACTTTTCTTAATATATTAATTCAGGAAAAAATGTCAGAGGTAGAGAGACTTACTAACCAAAAGTGGAATGGAGAAACAGGGACAGATGAAGATTATTACAGTCTGACATCTTTTAGAGGCGGATATATAAGCTATGTTGGTTTTCCCGTGTTCTTAAAACATACGCATATTAAATCAATAGATAGTTTGAAAATTTGGAATGGCTCAAGCTATGAAGAGTGGATAGGTGTAAAAACAGAAGGGCGAGATGGTGATTATTGGGTTGATTATATTAAAGGTGTGTTATATATTAATCATCGATTTTTGTTTCCAGCAGGAAGTAAAGAAATATATGTGAAATATACATATGGAAGAACAGACTTGCCCGGTCAAGTAAAAGAACTTACAAAATTGCTTGTTATTCGTGAACTTCTTCTATGGGAGAAAGAACAAGCAGCTATTCCAGAAGGGGCTGGTGGATTAAGAATTTCTGAACAGATTGAAAGGATTGACAAGCGGATTCAGAAGCTGGAATCTTACTTACGCGCTATACATATTACTCGTTATGGAGAGTAAAGTTTATATATTAGTTCAACTATTTATCTATTGGAGGTATGGTATATGGATGTGTATGAGATATTGAAGAGACGTGCTAAAAAACTTATAAAGAAGGAAGGGACGGACTACTTTTTGATTGGATTTCCAGAATATTGCGTATTAGTTGTTCGTAATCAGAATGCTAAGAGAATTGCTGATTTAGCCGCTGAATTCAAACCAAAATACATATATATCTATGTCAATGATGTTTTTGGAGAAAGATTTGAAGTAATGGAGGGTTAGTTATGCCCGAAAGATATTTGATGGTTCAATTTGGAGTTGAGAAGGAAGTAGTAAGGGACTTCGGATATAAAGAACTATTTTTAACTTACAGAGGAGAAAGAACTCCATATAAGGGAATCATAAAGGATGGAGAACTTTTAGCTATCGTATCACGACGGTACTATCTTTTTGAAAATGAACGATTACTGAGAGTTCTTAGGACATTTTCAGAATTATATAGTGCACCGATGCGTATTATAGCACAGACGAAGACGCAAGTGTATGTGGAATTGAAGAAAACAGATAGTTATACACTCTTAGTTCAGAATTCAGTTGATGGGACAGAGGCTCTTAAAGTCTGGTATGCCTATAAGATTGGAGAATATCCTATTCCCATAGTTTCAAAACATTTATTGTACATGAAGCACATAGGAGCAAGAATAGGAGAAGTAGAAAGAGAACTGCCAGAGATTTTATCTGTTTTCATGAATAGCATAGAGCAAGTGTTATTACCTTTTGTCCATATCTTACCAAGAGAAGTTACTAAGGAGCAACTGGAAGAAGTTAAAGATATAGGGATTCCAGACAAATACTTGTCAGGATTGACTCTGCATACTCTAACAGGTAATCTTACAGTTGGTAAGCTTCTTGCAAGAGTATCCAGAAAATTATGGAGGGAAAATATTAAGATGGTGACGAGAAAGCGATATTTTAAGTTGCTTCTTGATTTAATATTTATATGGCATGAAGATGCATTTGAACAAATAAAAGAAAGTTTGAGGTGTATTGTATGACAAAGTATATATTAGTGACATGCTATGTAAAGTATGATATCGTAAAAGAGTTGAAGCGCACATTTAAAGATGATAAAGTTGAGATAGTTCAGCTATCTACGAGAATTATAACAAACTACAATTCGACGCAGCCAGAGGAATATATAGAGGATATTCGAAAAGCGATTCTTAAATTGAAATACGAGCGATTTTCAAAGACAAACGATGAAATATATGTGGCTCTTGTAGGAGGAGTATATCACGGTGTTGCAACAATATTACAACTGGAGCGGCTAGGGATTCCATACAAGTTGTTAGTATATGAGAAGAAGGTTGAAAAGTATGTCATTATCAATCCTTCTAACTTCAAGGTCGAAGGGATTACTTAGATGTGTGGTAAAGGGAAGTGTAGCAGATTATGTTGTATCTTACTACAATAATGTATGGAAATGCACTTGTCCACATCATTTTTATAGGAAGGCAGAATGTAAACATATAAGGTTGGTGAAAAATATGTATTCGTTAGAGGATATATTATCTGGTAAGGTAATTAAAAAATATTCATCATCAGTTATTGGTTTAGAAAAGCTAATAGAAGACCAACTCTATACAAGCGATGGAATAGTAGCAGTATTCAGCCAGCCAGAAGTGGGGAAGACACTATTCTGTTTACAAGAGAGTGCTTTCTTCGTTTCCAAAGGATTGAATGTATTATTTATTGGGACAGAGGGTAACGAGATATCAATGATTGCTAAGTGGTTTCCCAAGTTTCGAAATAGATTTGGTGCTCCTAAAGGAATATTCTTACTAGAGCGACGAAAGACTCTAGAGGATTTGTTTGAATTCTTTGGGTTCAAGGTTTTTTTAGCATATAAAGGCAAAATCCAGAAAAAGAAAAGTGGGAAAGAAGAAGCAACTGGAAAAACAGAGTTCAGAGTAATAGAAAAACTACAGAGTAAATTAGAAGAAGTAGTTAAAGAGAAGAAAATTAATCTTATAATTGTAGACAGTTTAACGGCGCCTATAAAGAGTAAGTTCTATGGTAGCCAACAAGATAATCCAGCTAAGGCAGGAGCATTGGCACTCTTATTAACAGAGTTATTACAAATCCAAGAAAAATATGGTTGTGCCATTATTGTTACTGCTCATGAAAGCTATAATCCAGCAAATCCTTATGATACACAAAGTAGAGCCGCTGGAGGAATAAACTTCTATCATTTTTGTAAGAGAATCTTTTATGTAGATAGAAGAACGGCAAGAGCCGAGAAAAATTATAGAAGAATATGGGTTGTTAGATGTGAGGACATAGTTCCCGCATCGAGAGCAACAGCTATTAAAATAGATGATTTAGGTATTCACTCTTTATCTACTGAACAAGCCAAAAAGAGGTTTACTCAAGATGAACTTAGTAAGGTGGAGAAGGTCGTATGATAAGGAGATTTTCTGAAACTGAGCAAGAAGAATTTATATCTCAGTTGATGATGTGGTGTAGAGATGGTGAGATAACATGCCGTGTCTTTCCAAGAGATTTTTATTCTTCAGATATCAAGGTAAGACATCTAGTCGAAGGCTACGAGGACATAGTGATTCTAGTAGACAAGGTAAACGCGATTGACTGTTATTTATCTATTTTTAGTTATCCACAGATTAGAGAGCGATTATACGATGTCATTTACTTAGACATAGATGAGCCAGAGAACTACGTAAAAATAAAAGAGAGAATTAATACCTTTCCTTACACATCTTTTTTTACTGGTAGAAGCTATCACATCTATCTTAAGTTTGGAGAGATGAAGTTTAAAGATTACAGAAAGACAGTTAGGGAATTTTGTAGAAGATATAAACTATTGGAATTGATTGATAAAAGAACTTTGGGAGATGTGAGAAGAGAGGCAAGATTGCCAATGACTTGGAATTCCAAGACGAATAAAAGAGCGAGATTTTTAGAATATCATGAAGGAGATGTGGAGAAGCTACGTTCAATACTTCAAGAGATTGATGACCGACATACAGAGATAATAAATGGGATTGAAGAACATAGAAGATTTATATTAGATAAAAACAATAAGTTTGATGATTTTCCACCTTGTATTCAGGCATGTATTGATGAGATAGTGGCAACAGGAGAGTTAAGTCACGATAAGCGATTACATTTAGCATCTTTCTTGATATGGATTTGGGATTATGAAGATGTTGAGGCACTCTTTTCCTTGTGTAATGATTACAAACCTTACTACACAAGACAACAGTTAGATTTTATCTTAGAAAGAGAATATTATCCTTACTCATGTAAGAATGCTAAGATGTTGGGCATTTGTCCAATTACTATTTTCTGTCCTTATGCGCCAAGTTTACATTTGGTTTTGAAGAAGGAGGAAGAAGGTAATGATAAAAGTAGTAGGAAGAAGTAAATATACTATATGGAATGACAAATTGTATATTGAAGATTTGACGACAAGATATGAAGTTCCAGAAGAATATAGACCATACTTCTTTATAAAAGAGAAAGATTTGAGAATGTTAGAGGATTATGATGATATAAGAATAGAAGACGGAGGATTGAAAACTCTACAAGGAGAGCCTGTGTTTAAGGTTTCGGTTCGATTCCCCCCTACTGTCGAAATAATAAGAAGAGACTTGGAAAGGCGAGGCATTGAAATCTACGAGGCTGATATTCCATATATTCAGAGAATGTTAATAGATAAAGTTATAGAAGTAAACTATACGATGGACAATGTGTGTTATATAGACATTGAATTAGATGATAGTAAAGGATTTCCAAATAAGGCGGGCGAATTCAAAATCTTGTCTATTGCTTGTGAGGGAACAAATCCAAAATGGTTTTATCATGGTGACTATGAGACAGAGAGAGATATGTTGATTGATTTTTATAATTATATATGCGAAAATAAAAAGACGGTTTTCGTTGGTTGGAATATAAATTTTGACTATCAGCATCTACTTGCTCGGTTTGACCGTTTAGACCTAAAGAGTTATTGGGGACGATGTGTTGATACAATAGATTTATATGACTTGTATAGTGATGAAGTCAAAGATACGAAACTGAGCCGTTATACTTTAGAAGAAGTGGCAATATTTGAAGAGATACCGCATAAAATAGAAAGAGACAAGCCGTTTCATCAAATGAGTCGAGAAGAACTAGAAGAATACAATAGGCGAGATGCTCAGATACTTGCAGAAATAGAAGAAAAATACGGATTTGTGGAACAAAAACTGGAACTAGCCAATGAAGTTAATTGGTTTATTGATATACTTACGCCGCTGCGTTTTGGAGAGGCTCTTATCTTAAGAAGGTTGCGAGAGTTGGGCTATGTTGCACCTACAAGATATGAGATTCCAGAAAAGAGTTATAAAGGCGGGTATGTTAAAGAGCCAAAAGCTGGAGTATTTGAAAAAATTGTAGTATTTGACATTAACAGTCTATATCCTAATATTATTGTTCACAATAAGATTGATGTTGCAAATCTTAAAGGGGAGTGTCTGCCACATATTGTGGAATATTACTTAGAAAAGAGGCAAGAATTAAAACGTCTTCTTAAAGAAACAGGCGATAAGAAATATGATGTGAAACAAAAGGCAGTTAAAGTTGTATCCAATTCACTTTATGGATTATTTGGACAAAAATATTTTAGATTTTATGATGTGGAGAAAGCTGGAACAGTAACTCGAATTGGAAGAGAGACGATTCAAGGATTAGAGAGGTTTATGAAAGACTTGGGTTATACCGTTCTTTATGCAGATACTGATAGCGTGTTTATTCAAGTAGAAGATTTATCTATTGTTCCAGAGTTAGAGTCTCTGATTAATGTATATCTTGCTCCATATACGGCGAAGGTGGATTACATCTTCGAGAAGGTGCTATTTTTTGGAACAGAAAAAAGAGCCGCGAAGAAAAGATATTATGGCATAACTACTGAGGGGAAAGAAATTATACGAGGCATTGAATTACGAAGAAGAGATTGGTGTGGACTCACAAAAAAAGTTTTACATGATGCGCTGCGCTCAGTCTTCTCTGGAATAACAAAAGAACAGTTCATCTTGAAAAAGGCAGACTACAAAAGGAGATTATATAGGGGAGAGTTTGACCAAGATTTGATTATAACAAAAAGCGTAAAAGATTTAAACGATTATAAAGTAAATCAGCCACATGTAAAAGCACTAAGAAAAGCATTGGCTCAAGGTTATCCGAACACGGGCAAAATCAGCTATATTATCGTGAGAGGGGGAGATGTCGAGCCAGTAATAGAATCTCTTAAACATAAACCTGATTATAGATGGTACTGGAAGCATCAAATCCTTCCAGTTTTAGAGCGGGTGGAAAAAGCAGTATGGGTTAAGAAAGGTAAACAACAACATTTAAATATGTATTATAAATAGTATATGAATAGGAGGTTGTTATATAAATGAGTGAGGAAAAGAAATATAAAAGTTTGGCGAAATTTAAACACTATAATCAAACAAAAGGAACAACTACGAGTCTAACAGCTTCTGGTTCATTATCTTCAGGGAAAGTCTTCTTCAGAATAGAACAGTCAATAAGAGATGGTGAATATACAAGAATAATCATTGCTCTTGATGATGCAGAAGTCTCTGAATTGATAATGGGGCTTATTGCCTACATCTTAGAGAGAAAGAGAGGTGAGTTATGATGGTAGAGATGGATTGGGAAGAATATTGGAAATGGTGGCAAGAAGCTTATAAAGATGTGCCAAGATTTGCTAAAAATAAAGAGTTGGCACGAAAATTCTATGAGCGAAAATATAAAAGCGAAACAGGGGAAGGAGAAATAAAATATCCTTCTGAAGCAAATGAAGGAGAATGGATACGATTTCCTGCAGTTATAGAGAAACCGCTGAGAGAATTCTTCTATTATGGCTGTCCAGAATGTAAAAAGAAAGAATGTGAACATGGATTAGAGCGGGTTAAATATATTGCACATCGCTATAGGGCTGTTACTGATAAATTAGAAACAATAATCATAATGACAAAATGGTTCCCTGAAACAGAAGATGTAGAAATGTTAAGAGAAAATGACAGCGTCATGATAGAGGGAAGAGTAGAACTTTGGCGAGGAGAAAAAAGATTGGCTAATGCTCGGCTTGAGTTATTATCTCGTCCAGAGACTCCAAAATATTTATCTTCAAAAGTGAAAAGTGTAATGAAGCTTATCAAAAACGGGCGTATAGATGTATCAGTATTTGAAAGATATCTTGTAAAAGAGGGATTAACATTATCAGATTTGTTAGAGATGGGACTCATAAAGATTGAGAATGGTAAGGTGATGTCTATTGCCAACATTGAGTGAAATCCAAAACCATATTTATTTTACTTTTACTCAGAAGATATATGAAGATTTGAAAGGCGATGAGCCTCGCCGTAAAGAGATTCATGTTTCTGATTTAGTTTATGATTGTCTTCGAAGAGGCTATTTAGCTATAAAGCGAAACATCTATCTTGATGATATTGATACTGCGCTGGAAATAGACATAGACCTAAACGAAAAGAAACTAATGACATTCTGGATAGGGAAGAAACTGCATGAATTAGCGCTAACACCGTGGCATCATAAGAGGTTTGAATATGGTTTCTGGGACAAGAAAGAGAGTGACATTAGAAAAGTGCATGCAGAAGTTGATGAAGTATTCAAATATGGAGACCACTATATTGTAATGGATAAGAAGACATGCCGCAAATTTCCAAGAGGAAAAGGATACTATGTTCATCATAAGCTACAAGTAGAATACTATGGTGTCCTGTTGTGGCTTAAATTCAAGATTAAGGCAAAATATGGTGCCATTACATATATTAACGTTGCTACTCCTGAGATGAGGGTTGTTCCATTCTTAATGCGAGATTTAGATGAAAGAATAGAAGAGATGAAAGAAAAAGTAGATTTACTTGCTACATGCTTAGAAGAAGATGTGCCTCCTCCTCCATGTAAAGGCTGGATATGTAAATATTGCATGTTCTATGAGCAATGTATCAAGATAGGAGTGTGATTGTATGGATTTGTATTCATGGAGAACGGACAGAAAATTGCTTATGCTCTGGATTCTTTATACATTTTTAGTAACGGGTATAGGAATACTTATATTGTATTGTTTATATCTAATATTAGGAGGGATAACATCATGTATTTCTATCATATAGTTTGGGGCTATTTTGAAATTGGCTGGGAACTAATCTTAATGCATGAAAAAGAGTTTAAAAAAGACGAGTTCAAGAAAATAGCTGATGAAGCTGTAAAATATGCTTTCGAACAGATGATTAAGCGACCAGTTGAAGAATTTGAATATGCAGACTTACAGAATGCCAAATCATTCATTCTTGAATATCTTAAGAGGCAAGGATTCAAAGAGGTTTTATTTACTGCTGTTCAAGGCTATCATGGTATGTTCTGGTGTGACGATGTCTTTATTGAAGATGAGTTTGTTGTGCGACATCCTCTTCGCGAATTGCTTGGTGACGAACTTTATAAGAAAGCCATAGACTATAATTTAAAAGTTAAAAAAGCTATAGGGAGATGGTGGAAAAAATGAGTGGAAAACTAAAAGAAAATATAGAAAAAAGAAGACAAGAATATAAAGAGAAATTTAATTTAGATGTCTTTGAGTTAGACAGAGAATTGCTATTCGAAGGATTTAAGAGAGTCTGGAGATATGGGCATCCAGTATACTATGACCTAATTATTGAAATCTGTAAGATACATGAACTCAAGAACAAGGGCTATGGTATAGGAGACCCTCTCGGCAATTTTAAAGAGAGTGAACGGTTTGGCATTCCAGCATGGAAAGGCGCATTAGTAAGATTGAGTGACAAGGTCTCAAGAATCTATAATCTTGTTAAGCATTTAGATGACCCCGAATATGAAGATGCTGTAAACATGGAGTCAATAGAAGACACGCTCATGGATTTGGCAAACTATGCTCTTCTTATAATAGTCTTACTGAGGGAGGCTAAGAAAAATGACTGAGCGAGTCTATAAAGTCAAAGTATTTACTTCTAATCTTGAAGAAAGAGGGGAAATAATCTGTGACACAAGAGAATGTGCACAAGACTTAAAAAATTTATTAGAATCTTATCTTTATATCGTTGAAGTGTGGGAGATAGTGAAGTGGAAATAGTTGGGGGGCAGGTGCCCCCTTCCGACATAAATCGTATTGAGGTGATAACATGAAACGGTCTGATGTATATACATTATGGTTTCTGTACTTTTTCTGGTTCACATTGGCATTTATAGGAATCCTTATCGGAAATTGGACAGTAGTTGCATGTGCTATAATACTTTATTATCTTGAATTGACAATATATTTAGCAAGAAAGAGGAGATAAGAAATGAGACTATATATTTGTAGATACATTGGCGGATTATGGTATGCGTTGTGGGGAAAGAATTTGTACCAATATTTTCCAGAGCATTATGTATTCGTCGATTTATTTTCTGGTTTAGGACAAGTTACGCTGAATAAAAAACGAAGTAAGCTAGAAGTGATTAACGATATTGATGATAACATTTATAATTTGTTTTTGGTTTTGAGGAATAATTTCCAAGAATTCGAGCACAAGTTCAGATATCTTATATATTCTAGGAAACAGTTTGAAGAGTACATGAAACAGTATAAGAAGGATAGGCTGACGTCTTTAGAGCCAGTAGAGAGAGCAATAGCGTTCTTTTACCTTCTAAATACTACAATGACGACCTTAGACAGCGGTTTTAGACGAGCCGTGACTAGAGGGACAAGATTTTTGACATGCTTTTCTGATAAAGTACTTGAGAGGCTAGAACTCGTAAGAAGAAGGCTTAAGGGAGTACTAATTGAACGATTGGACTTTCGAGATTGCATTAAAAAATATGACTCGCCATCTACGTTCTTTTTCTGTGACCCACCTTTTATGGTAAAAAGGCGACTTTATGAGTTTGATATGACTAAAGAAGACCACTATGAGTTGGCTGAATTTCTGTCAAATATTGAGGGTAAGTTTCTTCTTATTCATGTAGAGAATGAAGACTTTTATGATGTGTATGGACAGTTTAATATTCTTGCTAAGATGAAGAAACAAAAGGCAATGGAAGTTAAAGCTAAGAATAGAGAGTTCCAAACATATGTATTAATTGGAAATTATAAAATAGAGGAGAGTTTGAAAAAATGGTTATAGTGGTAGATGTTAAAGAGCCTAAGACTTGGAAGGCAATAGCTGATAAAGAAGACAATATTCAAGTCGATTTTCTTATAATAGGCGATAAGAGAAAATATGCAATTGAGAGAAAGACAATATCTGATTTATTTTCAAGTGCTAGAAATCGGCTCTGGTTTCAGCTGAAAAGATTAAGAGAGTTAGCCCAGCAGGGATATATACCTATCGTTCTTATTATTGGTAGTTTGGGACGATATGCGCGTCAGAGAAAGATGGAGCCGAACAAAAGAGTTGGTCAATATCTTAGTTATATTGGTATTCTGAGAGGGATAGTTAATTATGGCTGTCATCCTGTTCAAGTATCAAGCGCTGAAATGGGTAAGGGTTTTCTTAGAGCATTAAATAAAAGCGCTGGCAAAGAGACACAGTATGAGCGTCCAGTTTTAATACAGAAGACTAATAGAACTTTAGAAGATGAGGCACTAGACATATTGATGGCTATATCTGGTGTGGGACATAAGACGGCTAAAGAGTTATTGAATTATTTTGGCTCAGTTCTTGCTGTATTGAATGCTAGTCGGAGTGAGTTAAAGAAAATATTAAGACCGTCTGTTGCAGACCATTTATTTGATATAGTACGTAGAAAAATTTATAAGTCATCATTAGATAGATTTATTGGAGAGAAGAAAGATGATAAACTTGTCGAAGAAAAGAATTAAGCTTACTTGTGATATATGCCCAGTCGGAGAAGATTGTCCTCACTATTCTTCTGGTAGTGAATGCGCTCTTGTTGAAGAAGAGATACGCCATTTAAGCGAGATTCAAGATGAGTATGGTCTTATGCAATATATTATTGAGTCTCGTGTTGAGAGATATCTTATGGCTAAGGCTATTGAACAGGTTAGTAGAGAAGGTATTAATTCTCGTGTGTCAGATTTGGAAGCTGGTCTCATTTCTATGATTGCTACATATCTTAAAGTAAAGTATCCAGAAAGATTTAGGGCTAAAAAATATATTTCAAGACCGAAAAGTGGAGTGAAGTTAGAGGACGTCCTCCAAGAATTGGAGGGTGAGTAGTGGACGACATAGAACGGTTACGTGAGTTAGCAAGAAAGTATCCAGTTAAGTTTTGTAATGTTATATCTAAAGCAGTTCTCGGTAGAGAGTTATATGATTACCAAGCCAAATTTATTGCAGATACAAATAGGAGAATATGTTTTGTTAGTGGACGACAGATAGGAAAAACTACTGCTACAGCTTTAAAGGCGCTGGTTTTTGCTTTTACAGAAGATGATAAAGTTGTGCTTATCTTGTCCAAATCTTTAAGACAGAGTAAAATTATGTTTGAGAGAATAAGAATGTTTCTTCTTGCTATAGATGCGCTTGCTGATTATACTTTTAGAATGACTATAAATGAGATACAGTTGAAGAATGGCTCAAGAATTTATTGTATCCCTGTTGGGCGAACAGCTGAAGCTGCAAGAGGCTATACGGCTGATATGATTATTGCTGACGAGGCAGCCTATGTCCCAGACTTAGTATTTGAAGCTATGATGCCTTCTCTTGCTGTTACTGGGGGATATCTTCTTTTACTTGGGACGCCGGGAGGAAAAACAGGATTCTTTTATCGTGCATGGATGACCGAAGAAGGCTGGAGTAAATACAGAGTAACCTGCTACGATTGTCCTAGAATACCAAAAGAATTTATTGAAGAATATAGACATTTAGTAACAGAAGCACGCTTCAAGAGAGAGATTTTGGCTGAGTTTGTAGAAGTTGAGGATATGTTCTTCCCTATTCCAGTAATAGAAGATTTAATGGTTTTACCAAAGAGATATAGTAAACCACAAAAGGGCTTTCGATATATTGCTGGTCTGGACATAGCTAGACACGGAAAAGATGAGACCGTATTGGCGATAGTTGGTATAGCACCAGATGGACACTATGAACTTCATGCTTATTATAGACGCGCAAAGAGCACAATAACTCAGATTGTAAAATTTGTTCTTGAAAAAATGGAACATTGGAATGTAGAAAAGCTAATAGTTGATATAACTGGTATGGGAGTAGGAAGTTATGACATTCTTAGAGAATTCATACCAAAATCTAAATTAAAAGGCATAACTATGTCAGTAAAGAAAAAGAAAGACTTGTATGATAATTTATTAAAGCTAATCGAAAACCATAAGATTTATTTCTTCGAAGATGACATGCTTATTGAGCAGTTTTCCAATTTCGAGATACAGTCACATTCTGTGTATGGTATAATTGCTAAGAAGGGAAGTGGAAGAGACGACATAGTAGATGCAATTGCATTAGCCGTGTATGGAGCCAAGAAAGGTGGAACGTTCCACTATTTAAAAAGAAGTTTAGATAGATTGGCGCCGGGAGGTTTTCTATCATGGCTAGCAGAGGAATTAGGAAAAAGAAAGTAACATTTAATCTTGAAGTTGCAACAATTGAACTTGTAAAGATTATTGCTGAAAGACTCTCTGAGATGTTGGGACGAAATGTGACTCTTAGCGAAGTCTACGAACTCGCAGTAAAGAAGTTTTACGAGCAAGTAGAGAAAGAATATAGGGACTGGGAGACACAAAACGAAAGAAAAACCATAAGAGAGAGACTAATCGACTACTATATTGTTACAAGCAGACAGCCAAGAAGGAGGTTATTTTAATGGTACGTGATTATTTTCCGTGGAACACACAACTAAATCTTTTCTGGAAGAGGAAATTAAGGGAATTAAGATATAAGAGCCGCCCTCTTCTCTTCATAAAAGACAGATATTGTGATATTTGTCATCGCTATGAGCAAGTGTATCCTGTTAATGATGTGTATCTATGCGGGAGATGTGCTGAGGGAGTAGGAACGAGAGATGCTTTTATTCTTAAGATTCCCAACTTCATTAATAAGCGTCAATGTATAAGATGTGGCAGAAGACCTATATATATTTATAAATTCAGCAACATAAACGCTTGTCTAAAGTGTATGTGGTATATCTTAGCAAGAAGACGAAGTAGAATGACACATCTTGGAGATAGAATTGTTTGAAACCAAAAGCTTTATATATGAGAACCGACAATAAATAGTTGGAGATGATGGTATGTGTGAGAATTGTGAAAATTTATGTGATGGAACTTGTAAAAAACCTGCTGAAGAAAAGGATGGGCGATATCTGACAGCTACTCAATTCAGAGAAATAAGGAAATATATACGCGACATTTTCTGTCTGTATAATGAAGTCTTAACGACAATTGCGAACTTTCGAGATTTAAGAAGGATGCTTAAAGATGATAGTTTCGTCGTCAGCATGTGTCATCGTCTAGAAGAAGGGCTACATTATTTGGCTCGCGCTCTTTTGAATATGGTTGAATATCTTAGAGGAAGAGTTCAAATCGACTATATAAATCGTTGCAGAGATGGTGAATTCATAGACCCATATGAAAGAGCAGCTTCAGAAGCAAAAGCTATTAAAGAAGAGGCACTAAAAGCTATTAAAGAGAAATACAGAGAAGTTAAAGATGACTATGTCACATAGTATGGAGAAAATGGTGAAGACTTGGTCTGATGACAGTAAAGTCCGAGTTGTGGGATGTGAGGGGCTCAAGATGACGAGCCACCAAATTGAAATATGGATATGGAGGTTGGATGATATGTCTCTTCAAGTAAGGGTTTATACTCCGTCAAGTTTTAAGTTTGCTGTATACAAAGTTTTTGCGTCTATTTTTATGAAGCTACGTAGACTAATACCTTCAAGATTTCATCTTCGGCTACTGCTTATGCTCATGATGCTATTGGGAATAAAGTTCGTCGAGTATAAGTGGAGATGGGATGGTGAGAAAGATGAGTGGACGCGTGCATAATTTTCAGATAATGGACGAAGCAGGTATCCGCGTAGATGCTAGTGCTCAAGTTATTGAAAAGGATAACAACGAAGTCATTATCACACATCTTTGGGTGAGGAGAGAGTTAAGAGGGCATGGCTTGGGTTATCAACTGCTCAGTTGGATAGTTTCTATTTATCAGGATAAGATAATTAAGGCTGTCGTGTTTCCTTATGCTGAGAAATTCTATGAAAAGTTCGGGTTTAAAAGAGAAGGACAGATAGGCTCGTATAGTGTGTATGTAAAATATCCTAAGGAGGATAAAATATGAGAAATAAAACTACGGTTGCTTTTGGCTTTTTCTGTGGATTTTTAGAGGCGCTTTTAATATTTATCTTTATGGGTAGTGAAGAATATGCCTAAAGGTAGTCATGGCTCATTAGCTAAAGCTGGTAAGGTAAGATTCAAGGGCAAGTCTCCTAAAGACCGTGACAGATACTCATCTTGGGAGAAACCTAAGAAGCGTAAGAAACCTATTCCTCGCATTCGCAATAGGCGAAACTTTATAAGGCGCATTGGCAAGATAATGGATAGACAATGGGAAGAGTTTGGAGGAGATAGATATGAGTAAATTAAAATGTCCTAATGGATGTGGAGATTTGAAAAAGCACTATCATCTTGTATTTGAATTGCCTGCACCAATAGAAGTATGGCGATGTGAAAAATGTGGATACATGATGCGGGCAGCAATAGACCTTTCAGAGGAGAAATAACATGAGTATAAGTATAGGCTATGAAAATAAAGGTAAATGGCGCAGCTACGGCAAAAGTAGAAGACATGTTAAAGCTGCTGGCTGGGATGGTCGTATTTATCTTACTGTATGGCACCTGTGGAATATTTGGAGATGGAAGAAAAGAAAGGGGTTGAGTCAAGATGGAAATTAAAATCTATAAAAGTTATGGAGACATGGAAAACGAGCCGCTCTATCTCATAGACGGCATTCAAAAAGTTAAGCTAAATATTCGCCGCACTCCTACGGCGTACTATAATATTTATGAGACGGAGATGTTTCTGACTGTGCGATGGAGATTCTCTGACGCTGAGAAGGTTGAAGCGCTTTTTGCTCGTGTAATGCTCGAACCAGAACGGCTCTATTTCTTGAAGATAAACGATGGAGATGTCTATGAAGTGCAGATTGTCTCGTTTGACTTAGAGGCTCCTGTGACGGCTGAGATTACTTTTAAAGTGAGGCTCTTCTTGAAGAAAGATTCTGGTAAGCTGTTTCACTATGACGGCTCTACTGCAACAATAGAATATCCAGATTCTACGACAGCACCGCCTATAACTGTCAGGCTTGGATAATAAGTGGAGGTGTGGTTATGAGTATTATTAGGGCTGGAGCAAGAGTAAGAATAGAATTGTTTGATGAAAATGATGTGTCGAGAGCAGTAATCTACTCTGAGCCAGACCTAGTAAACTTTGCTCTTAATTTTTTATTCTCCATCTTGAAGAAGACGGTAAGAACTCTGCATTTAGTATTTCAGGAGTTGAAGTAAGATGAGGATTGAATGTCCCAGATGTAAAAGTACGGATGTAAAAGACCTCCAGCCGAATTATACTCTTAATCCGAGACATGTCTTTAAATGTAGGAAATGTTTATATAGTTTCTGCGTAGATGTAAACACAGGAGAGATTTACGATTACTGGAAAGACCAGAGGTGACAGATATGGGGAAAAATAAAGCAATAATGATAGTAGTAAAAGACAATGTTATAGAGAAAGCACATAAAATTTTAGCAGAGTGCTTTAATGAAGCCAATAAGAATGAAAATTCGTATGATGTGGTTCGTAGGGCACGCTCTAAGATTTTAGATATGCTTATTAAGTCGTTTGAAGAAGGAGAGGCAAAAACCTTAGTCTATGGCGACGGAAAAATAATACTTGATACGCTGTTTAGATATTGGATATTGTCTCCTCAAGTTGCTAAAACATATTTAGACGAAAATTTCAAGATACAGTCATCTAAAGAGAAAAAGTTACTAGAAAACTCATCGGAAGAAAATAAAAGCTTTAAAAGTGTGTTCAACCTTTCAAGCCCATATCACATAACTCTTCTATCTTATATATTTGAAAAATATTCGGCTGGGTGGTTTGTTTATCGTCAGCTTCGTCTAGACTTGGAAAAGGATAAATTAGAGCATCTTCATTATCATTTGTCTCCCAGTATATTACAAGAGTTTGTTCGTCGAAAAATACTTACTCGTCGCTGTCTTAGTGAGGTTCCTTATCGATTAGACCTTTATATTAAAAAAGGAATTTATAATAAATATGAAAGAGGCAGCGCTAAGTTTAATTACGAATATGCTCTGACACAGGACGCTTATAAAAAGTTTATAGCTTTAAATCGGAGGTGAAAAGAGTTGTTTTATGTATATGCTAGAGTACACAGCCCAAATATGGAGAGAGAAGTAACGTTTCCAGTCTTTTATCTTGCTTATCGCTTTAAGGACATCTCTCGCTTCGACTATCAGCGCCTTAGAGGAGATAAACGTATAGAGGCGTTTCTTGGAAAGAAAATTTTAACTGACAACTTTCACATTGTAGTTGAGGGAGAATTGGAGCCTCTTGGCTCTTGGCTCGAAGATGGACAAATAAGACACTACGGCACCGGCTTAATCAAGATTGGAGAGGAGGTTCTCTATTCTCACGACAACCGAGTTCTTAGACGTGCACGCTTCAAAGGCTCATATACAGACTCAAAGAAAAACACGGTCACGCTTATTCTTGAAGTAATAGACTCTGAGCCTCGTCTCACGGCACACATATAACCACAACTATTTTTATTCAAATAATCTTTTAAGCAAAGTCTAAACTAGCAAAAATTATGTATATACTTGCCTGCCTTTTCGACTTTTGCCGATGCGCGTTTTAAGATGAGTCATGAGTATTGAGGTTTTAGCTTATTCTTGTTTTGTAGTGTCGAGCCACAAACATATAACATTGTTGTACTTCTTGGAGATGCGCCCACACAGAGAGTACACACACCACACATGAGCGCACAGCATAAGAGCCCACACTAAGCACACATCTTCAACAATACACATAAGAGAATTAAGCGCCAAAAATTGTGCAACCGTTTATATTATAAGTCACTTCTACTTATGGTTGTTCTCTTATTGTTGATGTTTGTTGTTGTGTTGTTGTTGTTTTTTAGTTGTTTTAGCACGTCAAAAATCGTTTTGGAAAAGCGCTCAGAATACTGTTTTTGCACAGAACCTCCACAAAACTAGGGTTTTCTTGAATAAGGTTTATGGTTAGTATGGTTCACTTATTGTCGTATCCTTTTTCGGTTAATTATTTTCCCGCGCTCACCGTTTTCGAGAAATTGGACATTGTCCACACGATATTCCGACTAAAATTTCTAAATCGATTAAAACCACAAAAACCTTTAAAAACCTTTTATCTATTGTTAAAACAAAAGGTGGTGTGAAAATGAGAAAAATTAAATTCACAAAAAGACGTAAGCAAAATTCAAAAAGTATTCTAAATCGCATTTTTTTGGAAGTTGAGAAATTTAAAAAGAGTATGCAAAAAACGGTTAGTTGGGATATGATAAAAAAAGATAAAAACAAATTTTTCGTTGATTTATCGAACAATAATCCTAATTTGAATTTCGTTGTTTCGGCGCCCACATTAATAGAACTTTACGCAAAACTAAGAAAATTAGGTTATAAGGTGGTTTAAATGAGTGTAGAAACCCACAAAATCAAAATTCTCCAATTTCCAAACCAAAAAGTTACTTTAAGGTTTGTCGTCGATTATCAGTTAAACAAATATGTTGGTGTTACTATTGCTTTTAAGAAGCGCGGTAAAAGCAAAATGGTTTATTTGCCTCTCCATGACGTTAAAGAATTTTCTGAGAACCTTAAAGCGCTTCCCAAATACATGATAAAAGATGTCTTAAAAACAATTTCAAGCGTGGTGTAAGAAAATGTGGGAAATAACAATTAACACAGAGTATTTAGCTTATCTTAAGAGTGGCATTGTCGTAGAAAATGGAAAGTATTTTATTATTTCTGGTTGCGTAGATTTTACTAGAAAAGCAATTGAGTTATTTGCTTTTAGAACTAATGACGAAAGACTAGGAAAATGGACAACTAACGATATAGTGAAAGATGCGCTTTTAGTTATACTACACGAAAATATACACGAAATACTTATAGAATTTCTAGGAAGCAAATTTGTAAGTGCAGATTATGACAATATAGCACTCAAGTTAGAAAATTGGTTATTTGGAAAAAAGGAGAGAGATTAAAAATGGTCATTCTACTCTTTTATTTGGTTTATAAACCTAAGCGCAAAAAGCGCTTAGGGTAAACCTAAAATGGTGTGGTAAAATGAAAGAAGTTTTAGAATATCTAAAAACCATACTAAAAATGGAGGTATTGTTAGATTTTTTAGAAAGACAAATAGAAAGACTAGAACAAAAGCAAAAGGATTTTTCGATTTTAGATTGTGAAAAAAGGAGAGTGTGGTAAATGGAGGAAGGAGAAATTATATCTTGTTTAGAGAAAATAAAGGAATTGACCAATTGTGACTTAGAAACTGCAAAAGATGTTTTTAATTTAGTAGCAGATTATTGCGGTGGCAATATTCCAGATAATTGGCGCAGTGTTGAAATAACCGATTTAATCTTAAAATGTAGTATCTGTGGCGCTGAATTATACATTAGCACAGAATATGAAGATATTGACATTTATAAAGAGAAAATCGTTATTTCTACATTTTGCGAGTGTGGCGCTGAAATAGAGATAACACTAAACTACAAAATAGTAAAAGTAGAAATAACAAAAGGTGTTGAAAAATGAGTAAATTTATTATTATGCACAACGCGATAAAAAGCGCAAAAACAACAAAACAATTTGTGACATTGTTAATCAAGTACTTTATTTATTGGTTATCAGAATACCAAACAGAAACGGCGCAATATCATAAAGTAAGACACATAATATGGGCTATAGAAAAATTAACAAAACAAAAAGCAAAAGAGTTGGGGCTGATATAAAATGAAGTGTGCAACAAAAGGTTGCGGAAACGATAATCCTAAGCAATTCTTAGAGTTACACTTACCACGAGGATTAAAGCCACATTGCGCCATTTATGACGGTCAAAAGACAACCTACCATATTTATAGGATTTTTCTTTGCTTAAAATGTCATGAAACAACTTTTGTAGAAATAAAAAGCAATATGGTGATATGAAAATGGTAATTGGTTTGTCGTTAGGTGTTGATGTAAAAGGTATAAATGAATATTTTGATGAGTTAGAAAATCCTAAAAAAAGATTAAGAAGACTACTAAGAGAGTTTAGAGTAATTTTTACTGACTTAATGCCCTTTATCGAAAACTATCTTAAAGATGTTTTTCATTATAACGATAATATCGAAGCTATTAGAGTGAAAGACAACGTAATAAAAGTTTTTGTTAAAATTGGGATTTATGAAATAAAAATAAAAGAGTTGATTAAATATGTGGAAAATCATAAAACGAAATTCCAAAAAGTTTAAAGAAATAGAGAATTACGAAAAAAAGTTAAAAAAGCTATTGGTAGAATTTCTTTCAGAGAAATATGGAAAATGGTTATTCGGCGCCGAAATTGAACAATTTATCGACGATGGCGCAGTTATCAGAGTTTACACGACGTGGGGAACGTATATTGTCGATAAAAGAGAGTTAATTGAATATCTTGAAGAAAGAGGGATAGAAATATGACTTACAAATACATAACTAATAAACAATTGAGAAAACAAAAAATAATAACCGTAATAAGCATAATTCACTTAATAATCTCCATAATAGCTTATGTGTGGTGTGTGTAAAAATGAGAATTGTTAAGACTCGAAAAATAAATGAGTTAATCGAAAAAGAGTCACAGAAAGGCTACAAAATGTTTTTCGGTTTAGAACTAGAGGGCGATGTCTTTGGATTAAATCACCAACTTTTACCGAGTTGGAAGATTATAAGACAACGTTATCTTGGTCGAGGCGACGAGTATCGATATTTTGCGCCAAATAGTGATTTTGAGTATAGAATTGACCATACGGTTTTCTTCGAGATAGTGACGAAACCAATAGACAACATACATGAATTGCTATTTCGCTGTGCAAAAGGGTTAAGAGATTATGCAACAAAACTAAAAAGAAGAATTCTTAGCTATTCTGGAGAGGAAATAGACGTCATACCGATTTTGGTGGGAAATAGCTATGTGATAAATGGAGATTTTAACTCAATAGGACAACACATACATATTTCACCGTCGCGCTATGGTTATGATGACGTATATCACGCAAGTAAAGTGAGAAAGTACTTGTATGACTTTATACCGTTCATAACTGCTTATTGTACCACACCGCTATCGCACTTTACATATAACAAAAGACTAAAAAGCGAGTCACCCACTTGCGAAAGCTGTGACTATTATGAGAGTTGTGACGGTAGTGATTGTAGCTATGAAGATAATGGTATTTTCGCGTTTTTCACAAGACTTAGTGACGGTCAATATGGTAATCATTACGATAACTTAAACTTCACAGAACATAACACATTAGAAATAAGAGAGAGTGACGCAAATTTACCAATAGTAACACTTTCTGCGCTGTGGATTTTAAGGGAAATAGTTGATAAGGTTCATAAAGCAATAGAAAATAATGAACCAATTGTATTTGAACCAACCAACTTTCATAAGCTAAAAAGTGAAAGAGAAGAAATAATCGAAAATGGTGTTAGACACTTTGATTTTCACCGATTTAAGAGATATCTATTGGCTTTTGATGTAGATTTTGAATTAAGCGACGTGTGTGAGAGTTTTAAAGAGTTATACTATTTGTTTTTTGTAAAAGAAACATCTTTTGGAGAGTTACTTAGAGATACAATATACGAAATAATGAAGGCATCACCAGAATTCACAAACCAAGAAGTAAGACAAAAAGTAGATAAATTGATTTTCGAAACTCTAGAAAGTCTTTTGTACAAACCTTTTGAGAGTGTGTTTTTGAAAATAAGAAGGTTCATTAAAAAGCTAATGGAAATTGAGAAAGAACATGAATTTGCTTTAGTTAATGAATATGTAAAACAATTGGCAAAAGATATCTTAAAATGGCGCAAAGACTTAAAGAATTATCACAGATTTAGTGACTTCTTAAAGCACATCATAGTAGTTGCGAAAACAAAAGATGATGTAATAAGTATAGTATTTCATGGCGCAAAGTTTGACATAGTTTCGGT